>ENA-OQJH01000849-OQJH01000849.1-human-gut-metagenome-genome-assembly--contig:-NODE-849-length-14842-cov-3.044852_pt1 | contig 14842 bp, 16 predicted proteins | sample MGYA00242597_ERZ504763 | MGnify/ENA primary metagenome ERZ504763 (study PRJEB26092, sample SAMD00036359) | human gut metagenome | host: Homo sapiens | study: EMG produced TPA metagenomics assembly of... | reverse complement strand
GATATACGGGTAACGGGAGGAGAGTTAGGTCGGTAAGCGGGGGTCCGCTCTTTTTATCCGGTTGGCTGGATTATCGTGAAGTTGGAGGTTGGATGATCATTTTTTGCTCACATGGAAGAAATTGACTTGTGTTGGCGTTTGCGCAGCCGGGGAAAAAAGCTTGTCTGTATTCCGCAAAGTGTGGTATATCACGTAGGAGGGGCTACGTTGAAAAAAGAAAATCCGAGAAAGACTTTCTGAATTTCAGAAATAATCTGTTGATGCTTTATAAGAATTTGCCGGATAAGGAGTTAGAACATGTACTTTTTATACGTGGTATACTGGATAGAGTAGCTGCCCTTGTTTTTTATCTGAAAAAGGATAGAGCGAATGCGCGTGCTGTAATGCAGGCGAGGAGAGAATTTGAGGATATAAGATATTCTTTTGCTGCTTCTCGTATAGAAAATATAATGAAGTCTACAGATGAAATGATCCCGGAACGGACTCATTTTAGTATTCTTATGAAATATTATTTGTTGGGTAAAAAACATTTCTCTCAGTTGAAACTTTTTTAAATTGCTTCTCTTTATATTTCTTTTATAGCATTATTCCCGTATCTTTGTTTGGTGAAATTGGATCAAAAAAGAAAAGGAGCTGTAAATGAATGTTCATGAGGTGAAATCTATTGAAACAAAGTCTATTCTGTCACGTTTGAAAAGTAAAGATAATTATTGGGGTATTGCTTATAACATGAATTTGTATAGAGGGTGCCAACATGGTTGCATTTATTGTGATACACGTAGTTGTTGCTATGGTATTGGTGATATTTCTCATATTTCTGTAAAGAAGAATGCTTTGGAATTACTGGATCATGAACTGGGAACGAAACGTGGAAAAGCGACCATTGGTACAGGCTCAATGAACGATCCTTATATGCCGTTGGAAAAACAGATGAAGCTGACTGGAGGTGCGTTGGAACTTATTGCCAAACATCGTTTCCTGTTCATGTGATAACAAAGAGTAGTCTTGTGACTCGTGATGCCGATTTATTGCAGGATATAGGGCGCACTTATGCTGCCGTTAGTTTTACTATCACTACAGCGGATGACGAGATGGCGCGAAAACTGGAGCCTAACGCACCGACCTCTTCCGAGCGTTTTAAGGCGATGAAGATATTGTCCGATCGGGGTATATATACAGGAGTGGCATTGATGCCTGTTTTGCCTTTTATAAATGATTCTATAGAAGATATTGAGGAAATAGTGGAGAAGGCTGCCGAAGCGGGAGCGTCCTATGTGCTTCCTTTGTTTGGGGTAACTTTAAGACGGGGCTCCCGTGATTATTTTTATGATAAGGTAGAGCAGATTTTTCCAAAGATGGCCAAGCGATATAAAACTTATTTTGAAGACCGTTCTGAATGCACTTCTCCTAATGCACCCTATTTGAATGAGGTCTTTTATCGCAGAATAGAAACATTAGGAATCAGTGCTACCATGAAATTTTATCATTCTGAAGGAAGAAAACAACTTTCTTTATTTTAGTAAGTAGAGCCATGAACATTGTCTGCATATTCATTATTATTGGTTTGTGTTGTTATTTGCATGATAGTATATTTGCGTTTTAAGAGGTAGGCATACAATAGGTAAATTTTTAATTAAATGACTGGATGTTTGTCAGATAATTTTTTTCATCGTGTATAATGTACTTCTACTCCAACATTTCTGCAATCACTTCCCATAGGCGGATTTTCTTTTGATAACCGGATGATTATTCCTGAATAGTTGGAAATTCACTAAATAGTCTTTGCCCTATGCGTTCACAGACATGTTCTAAAAGTTTGGATGAAGCTTTCATTTCTTTTTTGACAACTGCATATATATCAGCATAACTTACGGTACCTTTCAGTTCGTCTGTTTGTGCTGCATGGGTGAAATCAGTTCTTAGTTTTAAATCAATTATAAAATTAGCTCCTACTATTGTTTCTTGTGGATCGACTCCGTGGTGAGCGAAAAACTTGGCACCTTCCAAATAAATATACATAGATGTTGCTTTCATATTTTTTTCAGTTTGAAAAACAAAAGTAGAACTTCACTTCATATCTCAAAATTAAAAATTATTTGTTCTTGTTTTCTTTTTTATCTGTTTTATTGGTCTATTTTATAGTATTAACACGAAATAGAGTCGATGGCATGGGTGTTTTCATTAATTTCGCATAATATGGAAAGAAGGATTCGTAAATTAATAAGGGTAAGTGCCATTACAGTGGGAGCCTTGCTGTTTACTGCGTTTGTGGTAGTGGCTTTTGTGATTAACTATGTATTTACATCAGATAAATTAACTCCAGTAGTGTTGAATGTTGCTAATCGTTTACTGGATGCTGATTTGAAGATAGAAAGAGTCGAATTGACTTTCTTTTCTACTTTTCCTCAATTTGGGTTAAAAGTTGATGAAGGTTTTTTGGTTTCTAAGGTCTTGAACGATAGTCTTCCACAAAAAACTGATTCTTTATTGGCATTTAAAGAATGTGTGTTGACAGTAAATCCTTTGGATTATTTTTTGAAAAATAAGATTAGTGTCCATAATCTATCTTTGAAGAATGTTGCTGTTTATGCTTATCGAAATAAAACAGGTAAGGCAAATTGGGAGATTGTGAAAACTTCTTCGGATACATTGGCTGTGGAAAAGATACTATTCCACAAAATAAATTTGATAGCGAGATAGATATCCGTCAGGTTGAATTAGAACATGTCAATTTGATTTTTGACGATCGTAATACAGAGGTTTATTCACGTATAGATGATGCTGATTTGCGCCTAAAACTGGCGTTGACAAAAGGAGCTTCTTCATTGGGAGTAGAATTTGAAAATAAAAATATTCTTTTTTGGCAGCAAGGTGAATTATTGATTAATAAAGTAGCCGTTTTCTTGCAGACTGATATTGAGGTAGACAGGTCTACGGCATTGTGGACATTGAAAAATACAGGGTTGACTATAAATGGTATCCGGATGGATGTAAACGGTGAATTAAGACGTGATACAGTTACAAAAACGGTGGGTATGAACTTGAAATATGGATTACATGCACCTTCCATGGAAACCGTTATGAATATGATTCCCGAGGCTTATGTGAAACGTGGACAAATTTCGGCAAAAGGTGAGGTTAAAGTTAATGGAACATTGGAAGGTAATTATGGAAACAAGCAGCTTCCGGCGATATCATTGAATATAAAGATAAATGATGCATCCGCCCGATATGAAGGACTTCCTTATGGTATTGATAATTTTACGGCTGATTTTGAATCGTATATTGATTTGATGCGTCGCAACCCTTCTTTTTTGAACTTGAAAATTCTTCATTTTGAGGGAGTACATACTAAGATTCTAGCAGATGCGAAAGTGGAGGATTTATTGATAGATCCATTTATAACGCTTCATACTGAATCTACTGTTGACCTGGATGCTTTAGCTAAAACCTTTCCTTTGCAGGAAAGTGTAACTATCCGCGGTAAATTAGATGCGGGTTTAAACTTAAAATGCCGTCTCTCTTCTTTGAAAAAACAGGATATTGGGCGTATCAGGTTAGGTGGAAGATTGGCTTTAAAGGATTTTGAATTAAAAGATACTGCAAAGAATTTTAATTTTTTAGGTAATGCCGATTTAAAATTCAGTGATAGTGAAACTTTGCAAGCTGAATTGGAAATCAGAGAAATACTATTGAATAGTAGGAAATTATCTTCAGAGATAGATCGGATGAAAGCGAAGGTTGTTTCAACCAATCCTCAAGATACCACAAAGATTGTTACTTTACAATGTGAATTGGAAATGAATAAATTGCGTGCGAATATAGGAGATTCGCTTAAAATATATAGTGGCAAGACTACTGGAACTGGCGAACTTGCTCCGAAGGAACAAAATCCGGCGATGCCGATGATTAATTTTCCATGCGTACGGATTCTCTTTTCTTTAATGCTAACGAAACGAAATTAGCATTAGGCGTGGCAGGCATAAAAGTGAAATTAGAAAAGAAAAATGATTCGTTATGGACACCTCGGGGGATTATCGGTTTTGATAGGTTGTTGGTACGTGCTCCTGAATTTGGTTTACCTCTGCGAGTACGTAAGACAGCTGTAACAGTAGATGGTACCGAAAATAACATTAAGAAATGCCTCTTTGAAAATAGGGCATTCAGATATGGTTGCTACCGGGGAGGTAATAGGATTATATCGTGCGATGGCTAAAAATGAAATTTTAAAAGCGCGTTTAGCAATATCTTCTGAGATGATTGATTGTAACCAATTGATTAATTCATTCTCTTTATCTGAAGATTCAGCATCTGTGGCGGTGACAGATACAGTGCCTCCAACAGCAATGAAGCTGTTTGTGTTGCCGGGTAATTTGGATTTTGAATTACAGACAGATTTGAAAAAAGTAGTGTTTGAACAGGTGGAATTTGAAGATGTGTGTGGAAAGGTGGATTTGAAAAATCGTACATTACATTTAAGGAATTTGGGAATGCGTGCATTAGACGCTGATATGAAGGCCGTTATGGTATACCGTGCGGATTCAGTCAGAGGAGGATATACAGGCTTTGACTTTAAAATTAGGGATATAAATATAGCTAAGCTGGTAGATTTTATACCTTCAATGGATACCATTGTACCTATGTTGAGATCTTTTAAAGGAAGGGTTCAGTTTGATGTGGCTGCAGAGGCACGTCTGGATTCAAATATGAATATTCGTATACCTACTTTACGTTCGGCCATGCATATAAAAGGGGACAGCTTAGTATTGATGGATGGTGAAACCTTTGCCGAAATATCAAAGATGTTGATGTTCAAAAATAAAAAGAAGAATGTATTTGATAGTATTTCGGTTAATATAGTTGTCAATGACGGTAGTGTTCTTGTTTATCCATTTCAAGTGTCTATAGATCGTTATAAAGCTGCTATAGGGGGAGAGCAAGGGTTGGATATGAATTTTAAATATCATATATCCATTTTGAAGTCACCCTTGCCCTTTAAGGCCGGAGTGAATATTTCCGGTAATCTGGATAAGATGAAAATACGCGTAGGTAAAGCTAAATATAAAGATGATGTGACTCCTGCTGCCATTCATAAAGTAGATAGTACGCGTATGGATTTGGGAAGGCGTATTGTGGAACGGTTTCACCGTATTGTAGGGGTGAGATAGAAAAAGAATTTACTTGGTTTATATAAAAAGCTCCTTCATGACTTTCGTGAAGGAGCTTTTCTTTTGTGTTGTTACATTATATAATAAACCATTATCCACATCTTGATGTGCCACAAGTCTTGCAGATCAAGCATCCTTCTTGATATACGAGAGTTTCGTTGCCGCAATTGGGACATTTTTGTCCTTCAGCACTAGTACCATCTGTTACATATTTTTTCAGTGCTCGTTCTACACCGTTTTTCCATGTGTTAATGTTTTCACTGTCAAGTTGTAGAGAATCTACCAGTTTGATAACACGATCAATAGGCATCCTCCAACGAAGTACACCCGAAATTAATTTTGCATAGTTCCAATATTCCTTGTTGAACTTTTCGGACAAACCTTCAATGGTTGTTTTATATCCACGTTTGTTTTCGAACTGGAAATCATATCGTTTGTTGCCTTCTTCATCAATGTTTTTGATGATGCGTCCGGTAGTGACTGATTTGGGCAATGAAATACCTTCTTCATCATCTTGCAGACCGGTAAAGATCTCGTATGGATGTCCATCCAACAAGCCTACAAATGCGACCCATTTTTCTTTGTTGTTTTGGAAGCGTACTACTTCCGCTTCCAGTACTTTGGGGCGCACTTCTACTACCGTAGGTGGTTTGCAAGGAGGAAGTTCTTCTTTTTTGTCTTTCTTGTCCTTTTTGGTAGAAAGTAAAACTCCAGAGCGAGAGCCATCACGATAAACGGTACATCCTTTACATCCTGAACGCCATGCCTCTACATACAAGCGGTTTACCAATGCTTCATCTACGTCATTGGGCAAATTGATAGTTACACTGATTGAATGGTCAACCCATTTTTGGATGCGTCCTTGCATTTTTACTTTCATCAGCCAGTCTACATCATTTGATGTGGCTTTATAATAAGGTGACTTTTCTACCAATCATCAATCTCTTCTTGCGTATAACGCTTGGTGGGATCGTAACCGTTTACTGTCATCCATTCCACAAATTTATGGTGGAATACAATATATTCCTCAAATGCATCTCCTGTTTCATCTACAAAATCTACATGAGTCTGAGGATCATTCGGATTGACTTTTCTTCTACGTTTGTATACCGGCATAAATACCGGCTCTATGCCAGAAGTTGTTTGGGTCATTAGGCTGGTAGTTCCAGTGGGGGCTATGGTCAAGCAGGCAATATTACGTCGTCCGTATTTTTTCATCTCCTCATATAAATTAGGATCAGCTTCTTTTAAACGGTTGATAAACGGATTATTTTTTTCTCGTTCACTGTCATAGATAGCGAATGCTCCACGTTCTTTCGCCATGTTAACAGATGAACGATAGGCTTCCAGAGCGATTGTTTTATGTACTTGTTCAGAAAACTCTGTTGCGTCTTCTGTTCCGTAGCGTAACCCCATAGCGGCAAGCATATCCCTTCAGCTGTGATACCGACACCTGTACGTCTGCCCTGTCCGCTCTTTTTATAAATCTTTTCCCATAAATGTTTCTCTGCTTCTTTTACTTCCTCACTTTCAGGATCGGAATCGATTTTAGCTATGATCTTCTCGATTTTTTCTAGTTCCAAGTCAATAATGTCATCCATAATGCGCTGGGCCAATGCTACATGCTTTTTGAACAAGTCGAAATCAAAGTAAGCATCCCTTGTATAAGGGTTTACTACATATGAGTATAAGTTGATAGCTAATAAACGACAAGAATCGTAGGGACACAGAGGAATTTCACCACAAGGATTGGTAGAAACTGTACGATACCCTAAGTCGGCATAACAGTCTGGCACGGATTCACGTATAATGGTGTCCCAGAATAATACACCGGGTTCAGCAGACTTCCATGCATTATGGACAATCTTTTTCCATAAAGCAGATGCGTCAATTTCTTTCGTGAAAACAGGTTGATCGGAATCTACCGGATATTGCTGTTTGTAAGGAGTGCCATTTACAGCTGCCTGCATAAATGCATCATCTAGTTTCACGGATACATTAGCACCGGTTACTTTGCCTTCGGTCATTTTGGCGTCAATAAATGCCTCCGAGTCTGGATGTTTGATGGATACGCTTAACATTAAAGCACCACGACGCCCGTCTTGTGCTACTTCACGTGTTGAATTGGAATAGCGTTCCATGAAAGGCACCAGTCCGGTTGAGGTCAGTGCTGAATTTTTAACTGGGGAACCTTTAGGTCGTATATGAGATAAATCATGTCCTACGCCACCACGACGTTTCATTAATTGTACTTGTTCTTCATCAATGCGGATTATAGCTCCGTATGAGTCGGCTGCTCCATCAATTCCAATGACAAAGCAGTTCGATAAGGAAGCCACTTGAAAATCGTTCCCGATACCTGTCATGGGACTACCTTGCGGAACAATGTACTTAAAGTGATCCAATAACTCGTAAAGCTGCTGTGCGTTTAACCCGTTCTTATATTTTGCTTCAATGCGGGCTACTTCATTTGCAATGCGCCAATGCATGTCTTCGGGAGACTTTTCGAAATGTTCCCGAAAGAATCTTTTACTGCATATTTGTTTACCCAAACCCTTGCAGCAAGTTCATCACCTTTGAAGTATTGTAAAGATGCTTCAAAAGCTTCGTCATAGGTGTACGTTTGTTTTTCCACTTTTATTTTTAGATTTACTATAATATCAATAAGTTGTTTTAGTGTAGAAGCCGCAACTCATTATAACAAAAGTTTCGGCAAAGCTATATATGTTTTTTCAAATTAACAAAATAAAAAGTAGATAAGTTTTCAACAAATTGAAGTTATCCAAAAATATTTGTTAATTTATTGATTATCAAAAGATATATGTGTTGGTTTATTTACGGAAGTTTCTATTTTGAAAATTTCAATGAAGGAAATAAGTGATTGACTAGTTGAAAAGACCAAATTCTTAGCATATATTATTTTGCAAAAATGAATTATTACTCTTTTCTTTTTTATCTTTGCAAGAAAAATATATATGGAATCGATAAATAATAGACGGACGATCCGTAAATATAAGCAGGAAGATATTTCTGCTTCTTTGTTAAATGATTTGCTTGAAAAGGCATTCCGTGCTTCTACAATGGGCAATATGCAATTATATAGTGTGATTGTGACCCGTGACAAGCAGATGAAAGAGAGATTGGCACCTGCTCATTTTAATCAACCGATGGTAACAGGTGCTCCGGTTGTACTGACTTTTTGTGCGGATTTTAACCGTTTTAGCAAATGGTGCAGAGGGCGTAAGGCGGTACCGGGTTATGACAATCCCATTTCTTTTCTGAATGCTGCTACGGATGCATTACTTGTGACTCAGAACTTTTGTACATTGGCGGAGGAAAATGGATTAGGTATTTGTTATTTGGGAACAACGATTTATAATCCTGATCAAATTATTGATATTCTTCGGTTGCCGGAATTGGTTATGCCAGTGGCTACTATTACAGTAGGATATCCGGACGAATGTCCTTCACAAGTCGATCGTCTTCCTATAGAGGGTATTTTGCATGAAGAAGTATATCATGATTATACCAAAGAAGATATTGATCGTATCTATAGATATAAAGAGTCACTTCCGGAAAATCATCAGTTATTAAAGAAAATCATAAAGAAACATTGGCTCAGGTATTTACTGAGGTCAGATACAAGAAGTCGGATAATGAATGCATGTCTGTAACTTTGAAAGAAACCTTGAAGAAACAGGGCTTTGAAAAATGAGTTACCGGAAACTATTAACCTTAAAACTACAGAAGTGCGCAGAGGGAAATAAAGAAAATACCCTTTGCGCACCTCTGTAGTTTTATTTCTATTTTCTTTTGAGAGAAGCTTCAATTTCCTCAATATCCGCTTTAAATGTTTTATCAACCTCCACTTGGTCTTTTACTATTTTACAAGCGTGCAATACGGTTGCATGATCTTTATTACCTATTAATTGACCAATTTTGGAAGAAGAGGAGTCTGTATGTTTTTTGGCCAGATACATAGCTACCTGACGTACTTGTACCACTTCTCTTTTTCTAGTTTTGGTATGGATGGCAGATTCCTCTATCTCGTAATGGTTGCATACTTCTGTATGATATCTTCCACTGTGACAGGCTTGCTTTCACAACAGCGTACAGCTTTTCGTACAATTCTTTCAGCCAAATCCAAATCGACATCACGCTTGAAGATAATGGATTGTGCCAGAAGTGAATTAATGATGCCCTCTAGTTCACGTACACTTTCATTTACGTTTTCAGCAATATAATTAATTACTGTTTCCGGTATATTCAAACCGTCACGACGTATTTTATTGCGTAAGATATTCTTTCTCAATTCTACATCCGGTTTTTCCAATTCGGCCACTAAGCCCCATTTAAAGCGGGTCAGGAGACGTTCTTCCATACCTTGTAGCATTACCGGTGCGCGGTCAGAAGTCAAAATAAGTTGCTTACCGTTCTGGTGCAGATGGTTAAAGATGTGGAAGAACGTGTTCTGAGTTTTGGTTACTCCTGCGAATTCTTGAATATCATCAATAATCAAAACATCTATGGTTTGATAAAAACTGATGAAATCATTGAAATGATTAGTACGCACAGAGTCGGTATATTGCACCTGAAACAGATGTGCTGATACGTACAATACTCTTTTTTCAGGATATAATTCCTTGATACGAGTACCAATAGCATTAGTCAAGTGAGTTTTACCCACGCCGGACGGTCCATACAAAAACAAAGGATTGAATGTTTTTGCCGGATTTTTAGCTACAGTTTCCCCTACCGTACGTGAGAACTCATTACTATTTCCTTTTATGAAATTCTCAAAGTTGTAATTTGGATTCAAATGTGGGTCTAAATCCTGCGGAGCTGGTGCCTGCATTGGATTAGGTGCCTTGTTACCATCTCGTATAACTGTTTGTGTGGGTAGTGCTGAAGAGCGTTTGCTTCCCTCCATGTTTACAGTTATATGGTTGGTTTTATCGGTCAAGATACAATACATAAGCTGCGTTCCCTCCCCAATTTCTTTATATAGGGCAGCGCGCAGCAAGTCCACAAACTTTTCTTCTAAAAATTCATAGAAGAATGGGCTGGGGACGCCAATTGTCAGTGCCTTGTCCTCATATTTAAGCGGTACGATAGGCTCAAACCACGTTTTAAAGGTCGTTTCAGGTACGTTGTCTCTGATAATGTTCAGACAACGACCCCATAAAACGACGTGATCGTTTTCAATCATATGAAACATTTATTATAAAAAGCGAAACTTCTACAATGCAAATTTCGAAATGAATTTCTGAAAAAACAAATCGCTTTTTCTTGCTTTTTATTTTTAAAGAGTAATATCTTTAGTTTCAGTTACTTATAAAAACCTCTATCTAAAGGCTTTTGAAAGATTCTTGTTGTTTGATAATTGACTGATTCTTAGCTGACTAACAGTCAAAATAGGCTTTTATTTATTTTAAATGAAATAAGTCTACATGGTATTTCTTCCCTATTTGCAGTCATTTACTGAAAATAAGTGGAAAAATGGTTGAGTAGACTTATTTAGAATATTTTTAAATTAGCAAATATGTTACTTATCTTTCTTGCCAAACAAAGAGAAATGTACATAACGTTTAGGATGCGCTTTCAAATCCTCCAATAAGGTTGCAGCATTTGCTGTTGTCGCACTCAGATTTTGGTAGAAGGTAGGATCATTGAATAGTAAGCCGATACTGTTGTCCTTGCGATTGAGTTTTTCTGTCAGCATTTGTACATTATATAAAGTGGAATCTATTTTATTGAATGTTGATGCATAATCAATACCTTTCAAGTTGTCGCTGATAGTAATGAAATTATCAGCAATCGTGTTTAGTTTTCCAGTAAGTTGCGGAAGATCCCTTTGCATTAATATGTTTAATTGACGTGTTGTCACATCCAGATTGGCTGTCAGTTTTTCTGCGTTGTGTAAGGTTGCACCCAATGCAGGATCAGCTAATATTTTATTTAATGAATGTAGGATAGAATCCATTTTGGGCAGCATCTGCTCTATTTGAGGAACTAGCTTTTCTTCAGCGGCTCCCATGAGTCCCGCATTCGTTTTGCCAGGCAGTGTATCCCCCGGTTGATAGTATTCTGTAGAATTAAAGTTAAGGAGTAAGTTCATCTTACTGTTCCCAGCATTTCTGTAACCAATTCTCCTGCACTTCCTTTAGGGATACGCATTTCCTTGTCTACTTCCACTTCTACTGTGACATGTCCCGGTTTAGCATAGTTGTAATTGATATTTCTTACTGTACCTACTTTGTAACCATTGGCAAAGACGGGGCTTGATCCGGCTAATCCGTTTATATTGGTATATTCTACATAATAGTAGTTGGCAGATTGGAACATATTTATTCCTTTCAGGTAGTTGATACCAAAGATCAGCATAGCCAATGCAGCGATGCCTATTAATCCTATTTTTACCTCTTTCGTCATTTCAATTGTACCTTTTATATTATCTATTCTTTTTAAATTCTTTGATGGCTTCGTTCACGTTCATTTTCTCTCCGTTTTTGAAAGCGATAATGAAAGCGTCCTTAAATTTAGGAGTAATATTACGTTTCATGCGTAGTATTTTATTATAATCCGTACTTTCTCCGTAAGTATATTTATAAAGTCCTTTTTCACGGTAATAGCTAACGGGTGATACACCTTTCAGTTGTTTGCTTCCTTTGGGTAATATTTTGTTTGATACCAATATTTGTATTTTAAATACAGGCTTGGCAGATGTTCGGGCTTGGTCGCCTGTGATCTTTTTTTGTGTGGTAGGCACAGGCTTTTTGGTAACTTTGTCAGGTTCCGTTGCAGTGTCTGGTTCCGCAGTTTGTATTTCTATTCTTGATTCTTTCGGTTTGTTTTCTGGTTCCGGCAATTCTTGTCCTTGTACTCTGCTGCGACCGGTGGGGGCATCATGTTCGCGCTTGTAATTGAGGAATGCTTTATAAATGCTGTTAGATAATGCCGTAGTGCCTGCATCGGATAAAAGATATTGTTCTTCATCCGGTGTTGAGATATAGCCTAATTCAACCAAAACACTAGGCATGGAAGTGGCACGTAGAACTAGGAATCCGGCTTGATGTACTCCTTTGTCTATTCGTTTGGCTGTATTCTTGAATTGTTTTTGGATAAGAGTGGCTAATTTTACACTCTTCTCCATATTTGTCTTGTACAAATTCAAAAATAATATAGCTTTCAGAAGAATTTGGATTGAATCCGGCATAACGTTGTTCATAATTATCCTCTATCAAAATAACCGAGTTCTCCTTTTTAGCAACTTCCAAATTTTCTTCAGTACGGTGAAGTCCTAACGTATAAGTTTCTGCTCCCCGTACAGTTCTGCTACGGGCTACAGATTGGTATGTATAGAGATGAATAAGTCGGCCTTAGCATTATTAGCTATTTGTGCACGACGGTCTAAAGGGATAAAGACATCTGTCTTCCGGGTGTATATTACCTTTACGTCATTACAGTTATTTTGGATCAGTTGTCCTACTTTTAAAGCTACGTTCAGATTGATATTTTTTTCTTTTCCACGTCTGCCGATGGCGCCAGGATCATGTCCGCCATGACCGGGATCAATGACGACTATAAAATCCTTTCCCTTTGCCGCCAGGCAGAAACAGGGGAGGACCAGCCACAGGCTACACAACAGGAATATTATTTTAAGTCTATCGGTTTTCATATCAATCAAGTTGCAAATGTAGCGATTTTTAGTGAAAACTCGGCTTTTGTCTTTAAGTTTTGCGTTTTTTATTCGAAACTTGCCACAAAACCCGAAAAATAGACGAGTATTTGGACTAAATTCTTTTATTTTGTATCCCAAAATAAGTATTGAAAGATGGATTTGCTTAAGTTTATGAAGAATTGGACGTTACCTTTAGCTATGCTTGCAGGGGTTATCGGCTATTTTGTTTTTGCCAACTTCACTTTTCTGGAGCCGACAAAGCCATTTATGAATGGGTTGATTTCTTTTCTAACTCCTTCCTTGATTTTTGCCCAATTGTTGCTTACATTCTGTAAAATTGAACCAAAAGAGTTGGTTCCTAGAGTATGGCATGGCTGGTTGTTGGCTATTCAAGCTATTTCTTGTGGTATCATTGCGTTGTTGTTGATATTTTGTCCGATGGACGAATCTTATAAGGAGATATTCGAGGCGGCTATGGTTTGTCTTATTTGTCCTACTGCTACGGCAGCGGCAGTAATTACGGGAAAACTAGGTGGAAGTGCTTCCAGTTTGACTACTTATACATTACTTTCAAATATTTTGGCTGCAATAGCAGTTCCTTTGGTATTTCCATTGGTTGAGCCACATACGGATGTTACTTTTGGTATTGCTTTTCTTAAGATTTTAAGTAAGGTTTTCCCATTGTTGCTTGCGCCGTTTTTTATCGCTTTATTATTCCGTTATTATATCCCTCGATTCCATAAGTTTTTACTGGAATATCATACTTCAGCTTTTTATTTATGGGCGATAGCATTGACCATTGTAATGGGGCAGACTACTCGTTCTTTGGTTAACAGTACAGCTGATGTAACGGTAGAGATGTTGATTGCTTTTGCTGGTTTAGTAACTTGTTGTTTACAATTTTATTTTGGTAAAAGAATTGGTAGTGCATACAATGACCGTATAAGTGCAGGACAGGCATTGGGGCAAAAAAATACTGTACTAGCTATTTGGATGGCGGTTACGTATCTTAATCCTTTATCATCTGTCGGGCCAGGTAGTTATGTGGTGTGGCAAAACATCATCAATAGTTATCAGTTGTGGAAGAAAAGAAAAAATGAGATGAAAAATTAAGTCGCAGCTATTTACTTTGTTATACGTAATGCTTGGTATAGTAAAGTATATAGCTGCGTTCCATTAAAAATGAATTTGCCGTATATATCTCTTAAAGATTTCTTACGAAACCTGCAAAACGCTTCAATCCTTCTGCCAGTGTAGTACGTGGGCAGGCGATGTTCCAGTGCATGAATCCTTTTCCTTCAGTCCCGTACATTGCTCCTGCATTGAGCCATAATCCAGCTTCGTTAACCAATCGCTGTTCGAGTTCCTGCGAGTGTATGCCGAGTCTGTGACAGTCCATCCAAACGAGATAGGTTCCCTCCAATGCCGTGATAGGAAACTCGGCAGATGCTCCCGACAGAACTCCTGCATATAGAGAAAATTGGCCTGTAAATATTTGATGAGTTGGTTCAGCCACTCTTCCTCTTCGTTGTAAGCTACTTGAGTAGCAATTACACCAAAAGGATTGACATCACATACTTCGTTATCGTTAATGGCCCGATCGATTTTCGCCCGACGGTCAGCATCAGCACATATAATGTTCGCAATCTGTAATCCGGCAATATTGAACGCTTTACTGGGAGATATACAGACGAATGGTGACGGAAATTTTCTGAGATGGAAGCAAACGGTGTGTAACGGTACTCTGGAAAAACCAGTTCGCAATGAATCTCATCCGAAACGACCATAACATCGTGGCGAATACAAATTTCACCAATACGTACCAATTCTTCACGTTTCCATACTCTTCCGGCAGGATTGTGAGGATTGCACAGCAGCATCACCTTCACTTTCGGATCAGCAGTCTTACACTCTAATCTTCATAATCGATGGTGAAAGTATTACTTGCAAAGATCAACGGTGATGATACCATTTCACACCCATTGTTACAGAT
>ENA-OQJH01000848-OQJH01000848.1-human-gut-metagenome-genome-assembly--contig:-NODE-848-length-14888-cov-2.872095_pt1 | contig 14888 bp, 23 predicted proteins | sample MGYA00242597_ERZ504763 | MGnify/ENA primary metagenome ERZ504763 (study PRJEB26092, sample SAMD00036359) | human gut metagenome | host: Homo sapiens | study: EMG produced TPA metagenomics assembly of... | reverse complement strand
AAGTGATATTCCGATTCTTGGAACATCAATCACAGATTATGCAACAGCTTTGGATATTTCTGATTGGACAGGAGCAACAGGAATGAACATTTCAGGTACAAGTGACTTAGCTCCGATTGATAAGCAGGAAGAGATGCTTACAGAATTAGTACCGGATGCAAAGACAGTTGGTATTTTATATTGTTCAGCAGAGCCTAATTCAGCATATCAGGCAAACTTATTTGCAGAAGCACTGAAGAAGGATGGAATTACATGTAAAGAATATACAGCGGCAGATTCAAATGAGATTCAGTCAGTTGTGACATCAGCAGTAGCTGAGTGTGATGCACTTTATATTCCTACAGATAATACAATGGCAGCAAACACTGAGATCATCAACAACATTTGTCTTCCGGCAAAATTCCTGTAATTGCAGGTGAGCAGGGAATCTGTTCTGGATGCGGTATTGCAACATTATCTATCAGCTACTATGATATCGGATACAAAGCCGGCGAGATGGCATATGATATTTTGGTAAATGGTGCCGACATTACAACAATGGAGATTGAGACAGCACCAAACGTAACAAAGATGTACAATCCGACAATTTGTGAAGAACTTGGAATTACAGTTCCAGATGAATATGAAGCAATAGAAGAATAGAGGAATAAATTATGGGAATTTATCTGGCAAGCCTAAACCCGATGACTCTGGTACGTGCCCTTCCGGGTAACGTTGCTCAGGGAATCATTTGGGGGAATTATGCACTTGGTATATATTACATTTCGTATTTTAGATTTTGCAGATCTTACGGTGGATGGTTCACTTGCAACCGGCGGAGCAGTAGCAGTTATGCTGATCCGCGGGGGCATGAACCCGCAATTGCACTTATATTTGCATTTTTTAGCAGGAATGGCAGCGGGATTTGTGACTGGAATTTTACATACAGTATTTTGGCATTCCGGGAATTCTGGCAAGTATTTTTGACACAGATCGGATTATATTCTGTGAATCTTGGGATTATGGGAAAATCAAATCAGGCGATCAATGTGCTTCAATACAAACTGGTTGCATCTCTTCGATATGTTACAGGAGAAGAAAGCGGATTTTTCTTTGTCAAACTGATTCTGGCAGCAATTGTGCTGATTGCAATTATTTACTGGTTTTTCGGAACAGAACTTGGAGCCGCTATCCGTGCTACCGGATGTAATCCACAGATGGCAAGCGCACAGGGAATCAACACATCATTTAATAAAGTTCTTGCACTTATGATTTCCAATGGACTTGTAGGTCTCTGTGGTGGAATTTATGCACAGTATCAGGGTGCAGCCGATGTAAATATGGGACGTGGAGCAATCGTAATCGGACTTGCAGCAGTTATCATCAGTGAAGTTATTTTGGAAAATTCTGTGCAGGAAAGAAAATTGCATTTGCACTTATCATTAGGAGCGGTATTCATCGGAGCAATCATTTACTACATTCGTAATTGCATTTGTGTTATGGCTGAAGATGCCATCAGATTATATGAAACTGTTCTCTGCAGTCGTGGTTGCATGTTTCCTGGCAGTTCCTTATATGAAAGAAAAATATTTCAAGAAACGGAGGACTGCATAATGAGTTATATGTTAGAAATCCAAAATATACATAAAACATTTAATGCAGGAACAATCAATGAAAAGGTCGCATTAATGGAGTGAATCTCAATCTGAATCCGGGAGATTTTGTTACGATCATCGGTGGTAATGGTGCAGGAAAATCGACAACATTGAATGCAATCGCAGGTGTGTGGGGTATTGACCAGGGCAAGATATTATTGATGGCGTAGATATTACAAAGCTTTCTGAACACAAAAGAGCAAAATTCTTAGGTCGTGTATTTCAGGATCCGATGACAGGTACGGCAGCGACAATGTCAATTGAAGAAAATATGGCGATTGCGCAAGACGAGGACAGAGTCGTGGGCTTGGCTGGGGAATTACTAAAACAGAGAGAGAAGAGTTCAGAGAAAAACTCAAAGAATTAGATCTTGGTCTGGAAGACAGACTGAGCAGTAAGGTAGGTCTTTTTGTCCGGTGGACAAAGACAGGCAATCACACTTTGATGCTTCTTTAAAGAAACCGAAGCTGTTGCTTTTAGATGAACATACAGCAGCATTGGATCCAAAGACAGCGGCAAAGGTGCTTGCTCTGTCAGATCAGATTATCAATGAAAACAAATTGACAGCCATGATGGTTACACATAATATGAAAGATGCCATTAATCATGGTAACAGACTGATCATGATGCATGAAGGAAAAGTAATCTATGATGTATCAGGAGAGGAAAAGAAAAATCTGAAAGTGGCAGATCTTCTGAAAAAGTTTGAAGAAGTCAGTGGTGGAGAATTTGCAAATGACCGCATGATGTTAGCAAAATAGTAGAGCATAACAGTAGTGAAAAAAGTAGTATGAAAATATATAAGGGAAAAAGGCAGGGGAATTTTGCGCGTAGTTAGACCAGGAACGAAGGGTAACTGCAGATGGAATGCTGATAAACTGGATTATTTATAAAAATGCATAGATAAAAAAAGTTAAAAGCGAAATCCCTGCATCGTGAATTAATGAATTGCAAAAACAGCAGATATTTGCTATAATAATATATGCATGTTAAATGCAACCACAATTCACATAGAAAACGAGGAAACAGACTATGGCATTATTAGAACAGTGCAGAAAATTGCTATAATGAGAAAACAGACAGAGGGGAATTACAGAGATTCTGGCAGAGATATTTCCTTTTGGAAAAAGGCGTATATGAGAAGCTTCTTACGAACCCGGATGAGAAGGTCGAGGGAACGGTAAAAGAGCTTGCTGATAAATATAATCTGAGCGTCATGGAGATGACAGGTTTTCTGGATGGAATCAATGACAGCTTAGTAGAGCCGAATCCAATCGATACCATGGAGGAGGATACAAAAGTAAGCCTTGCATTTGACAAAGAAAAATTATACAAAAACATGGTAGATGCTAAGGCTGACTGGCTGTATGAGCTTCCACAGTGGAATGAGATCTTCGATGGCGAAACAAAGAGAAGACTGTACTTAGAGCAGAAGAAGTCCGGAACTGTTATTGTCGGAAAGAAAATCGGACGTAACGATCCATGCCCATGTGGATCCGGTAAAAAATATAAATACTGCTGCATGAATAAATAAGTAAAACAAAATCCCGGTGTTTTGAATGATATCAGAACACAGGGATTTTTATGTATCTGAAAGGAGAAATTATCATTATGAAAAAAATAAAAGAATTTTTTGCGGATATGACGGAAACTGTTTCTGTCACAAAACTGGATGGAACTTTGATCGTTGCGATCGCAGCGCTTTCCGGCGTGATCATCGGGATGCTGATCTCACCGCGCAAAAATGCAAAATATGGCTGTGGTAATGGTACGACTTATATTACCAACAATGGAGAAGATGACTGGGACTGGGATGACGAGGATACAGAATAAAAATTGTCATAAAAACCAGATATTGCCATAAAAAGAAAACCTGTAAACGCTGTTTCAAAGCATAAATCAGACAAAGGGAGAGAGAATAATACAAGACAGTCAGATCATTACGGAAGAAATGATAAAAATACGAAGGACTGTCCCCTTTTTCATGAGGGAGAAAAGGAGAAAAAATGACAATTCTGGATTGTTCGGTAACAGGCTGTATGTACAACGAGGCAAACTGCTGCCACAAAGGTAATATCAAGGTGGAAGGAGAAGACGCAAAAGAAAGTGAAGATACCTGCTGCGGAAGTTTTGCGGAACGTGGGGATCGATGCGCAAAAAACGTAACGGGAGCTGCACCGAAAAATATTGAAGTGGCATGTTGTGCTGCGAACTGTGTCTTTAATAAGGAAGAGAAATGCAGCGCAGACCATATCGGTATCGCGGGTGGTAATGCCTGCAACTGCAGAGAAACGGAATGCGCAAGTTTCTGCTGCGGCTAAGAAGTTTTTGAGCCAGCGGTAACAAGGACGGTAAAACCGGAGATTTTGTATAGAAGTCTCCGGTTTTTCTTATAGCGGAATCTTTAGAAATCTGACATAAAATGCACAGAAAAAATTCAGGAAATCTTAACTTGTATTTTGGTTAGATGAGACTTATAATGCGAATAGGAAATAAGTCATAGAATACATTTCTGAGTGTCAGGAATGCATAGGAATGGGAGGCTTTTAGAATGAGAAAAAAATCTCATATTTCGCTTGCAAGATATATCGTAAACAGTCTGGATGACAAAGAGTTAAAAAAACACAGGTTTTCATTTTATATCGGAAGCGTTCTTCCGGATATCAAGCCTTCTTTTATTTACAAAAGACATGAGATCAATGGAACCTTTCCTTATGTAAAAAACATATTGCCCGGCTGTCGGAAGGGCAGAAGGTCATGAATAAAAAGAACAGAAAATACTATAGAGATTTAGGACAGGTCAGTCATTATCTGGCAGATTATTTACATTTCCACACAACAAAATATATCCGGGAGGATTTAAGGATCACTGCTCCTATGAGGAAAGACTGAAACGCGATTTAAGATCCTATATCAAAAGCGGAGAGGCTGAGAAGCAGCATATTTCCGGCGGACATTTTGTGGATGCGAAAGCACTCTGCGATTATATCCAGAAAGCGCATGATGATTATATTGAACGAAAACATGATGTCGCAGATGATATCGCGCATATTGTTGAGGTAAATCGCAGGGCAATTGAGGGAATGATAGAAGTTCTTGCGAGAAAGAGCGAAAATCACCGTCTGAAACACTCATAATAAGGGAAAACATGGCATCTGGTGTCGAAAAATGGTGAGAAGTGGCATGCTGTTTTGATTGATTTTTGCATGATTTAGGAGTAATATGTAAATATCAACGAAAACAGTATCATAAGTACTATAAAACGCCAGCAACGCGATGAAAGTGGCATAGGAATCTTGGCAGTCAAGGAGGATTCATATGAACAGAATCGAAGAAATTCAAAGAGAAATTGAGTCTGTCCGGTCAGAACTCAATGAATCATTTTACAGAACGATGAATTCGAGGAATACTATCGAAAGAGTACGGAACTGGATAAACTGATCGAAGAATACTTAGAGAGAAAACAGCAGGTACAGATGAGCTGACAGACAGGCGAACAGGAAAAATATTATTTTAAGAACGATAGGACAAAGGTACTACCGTTCTTTTTTTGTGCAACAAATTAGTAACATTACCGCAAAAAGCCGTTGGAAAATCAAGGAAATTCTTGATTTTTTCTTAAGAGTGGTTTAAGATGTATATAAATGTGGAGGAAAGTGGTACAAAATGGTGTGAAGTGGTAGATGAGATCCTGTTTGGTGGAAGATCAGATCTTTCGGATTTTAGTTCCACTGAAAGGCAGGTGTTTGTGTTATGTTCATGGGAGAATACAATCACACAGTGGATCCAAAAGGCAGACTGATTATCCCTGCAAAGTTCAGAGAACAGCTTGGCGATGAATTTGTAGTGACAAAGGGATTGGATGGATGCCTGTTTGTGTATACGAAAGAAGAATGGCACAACATCGAGGAAAAGTTCCGGGGGATTTCCATGACCTCTAAGGACGCCAGAAAGTTTTCACGTTTTTTCTTCGCAGGAGCAGCGGCATTAGAACTGGACAAGCAGGGAAGAATTTTACTTCCTCCGGTTTTAAGAGAGTATGCTGATTTACAAAAAGATGTCGTCTTAGTCGGCGTGTTGAGCCGTGTGGAGATTTGGGATAAAGGCAGATGGTTAGAAAATACCTATGACGAGGATGAGATGGATGGCATCGCAGAACATATGGCAGAGTTGGGATTTAGCATTTAGAGGTGAGGGCAGTGGAATTTCATCATTATTCTGTATTATTGAATGAAACAATTGAAAATTTAAATATCAGACCGGATGGAATCTATGTGGACGGAACCTTAGGCGGTGGCGGACATTCTTACCAGATATTAAAGCGTCTGGGAGAGAATGGAAAACTGATCGGAATCGATCAGGATGCAGATGCGATTCAGGCGGCAGGCGAACGCCTTGCAGAGTTTGGAAACAAAGCTACACTGATCCGCAGCAATTATGCCAATATGAAAGAAGAACTGCATGCGATCGGAGTGAACGGGGTAGATGGCATAGTGCTTGATCTTGGTGTTTCTTCTTTTCAGTTGGATACACCGGAACGTGGATTCACCTACCGTGAACCGGATGCACCGCTTGATATGCGTATGGATGACAGACAGAGCCAGACAGCGAAAGATATCGTCAATGGCTACAGTGAAATGGACTTATACCGTATTATCCGTGATTACGGGGAAGATAAATTGCAAAAAATATTGCAAAACATATCGTAAAAGAACGACAGAAGAAAACGATCGAGACAGCGGGAGAATTGACAGATATTATACGCGCAGCCATTCCAATGAAAGTACAGGTGACCGGGGGCCATCCGGCAAAGCGTACATTTCAGGCGATCCGCATCGAGTTAAACCATGAGCTTGAAGTGCTCAGTGATCACTTAGACGAGATGATCGATCTGTTGAATCCGGGTGGAAGAATCTGTATTATCACATTCCATTCATTAGAAGACCGGATCGTAAAATCTAATTTTAAGAGAAATGAGAATCCATGTACCTGCCCGAGTGATTTCCCGGTGTGTGTTTGTGGAAAAGTGTCAAAAGGAAAAGTGATTACAAGAAAACCGATCCTTCCATCGGAGAAGGAACTGGAAGAAAATTCGAGATCAAAGAGTGCGAAACTTCGGGTGTTTGAGAGAAGATAAAGCAGGGAGGAATTAACATGAAGAATCAGACAGAGAGGAGAGCTTCCGAAAGAAATTACTATGTGGATGGCAATACAGTGCGCCGCATGGAAGCAGTGCCTGATTACCGAAGAGAAAGACGGGAAAGAGAAGAGAGAGAACGGGAAGAACAGCTGCGCAGAAGAAAACGCCAGGTAAGAAGAAATCAGGAACGCCAGCTTCGGATGAGCAAGAGGTATGTGGTATTCCTTACAATGGCAGTGACAGTGTTTGGCGTGTTTGCAGGTACTTACATAAAAATACAGTCTGATATGACGGCAAGAATGAATACGATCAGCAGCTTAGAAAGCCAGATCGCTGATTTAAAGGCAGACAATGATGAGGCATATAAGAGAATCCGTATGTCTGTAGATCTTGACAGTGTCAGAGAAAAGGCACTCAATGAGCTTGGAATGTCATACGCAAAAGAATCCCAGATTATCTATTATACTGTTGACAATGATGATTTTATGAATCAGTACAGTGAGATACCGCAGAAATAGCAGAGAGATACTGACATAAGAAATGCAGGGGTAAGGATGGCAGCAAAGAAAAGAAGAAAACCATGGTTGAAATTTCCAAAACGCATGCAGAAAAAACTGATCGTTATGTTCAGTGCGATCGCAGTTTTGCTGACAGGCCTGATTGGAAGACTTATGTATATTGAATATACCAGTGGTGATAAATATGAGAAAATTGTTTTATCACAGCAGGAATATGACAGTCAGACCATTCCGTATCAGAGAGGCGATATTGTGGACAGCAAGGGCACGGCACTTGCAACCAGTATCGCCGTTTATAATGTCATTTTAGACTGTTCCGTCATGACAAGCAAAGATGAGTATATTGAGCCTACCATTCAGGCACTTGCAAGTTGTTTTGAGGACTTAGACAGCAATACACTGTATGGCTATGCAAAAGATCAGAAAGACAGCCGCTATATTGTATTGAAGAAAAAAGCTTCCTATGAGGAAATACAGCCGTTTGTTGAGATGCAGGAGGCTGTTGATGAAAAAGGAAAAAGGTGAATCCTGACATCAAGGGTGTCTGGTTTGAAAAAGAATACCAGAGAGAGTATCCTTATGGTGCGCTGGGAAGTTCTATTGTAGGATTTACGGCTTCCGGTAACGTTGGAGTGAACGGTCTCGAACAGTATTACAACGAGACATTAAACGGTGTGGATGGCAGGGAATACGGGTATTTAAACACAGATAATAACTTTGAAAAAACCATCAAGGCCGCAAAAAACGGTAACACGGTGGTATCTACGATCGATTCTCATATCCAGTCTGTAGTGGAACAGAAAATTGCGGATTTTAACGAGGCCTATACCGAAATTTCCGCGAGGATGAGCCGGGAGCGAGTCATGTTGGTGTGCTGATCATGAACCCGAATAACGGGGATGTTCTTGCCATGGCAATTATCCCAATTATGATCTGAGTAATCCGAGGGATCTTTCGGCGTATTATACGCAGGAGGAGATTGATGCGATGGATGAAGATGCACAGATGGATGCGTTAAACCAGCTCTGGCAGAATTTCTGCACCACATATACCTATGAGCCCGGATCTACTGCAAAACCGTTTACAGTAGCAGCCGGACTTGAAACGGGAAAAGTTTCAACAGGAGACAGTTTTTACTGTGATGGATATGAGCATGTGGGAGGACATGATATTCACTGTGTAAACAGAAGTGGACACGGAATGGAAACGCTTGAACAGACGCTTATGAATTCCTGCAATGATGCGATGATGCAGATATCCTACCGTCTGGGAAGTGATATTTTTACAAAATATCAGCAGATCTTCGGATTTGGGCAGCGGACAGGAATTGACCTTCCGGGAGAAGCGCGAACAGACTCTTTGATCTATACGGCGGATAATATGGGACCGGTCGATCTTGCAACGAATGCGTTTGGACAGAATTTTAATACGACGATGATACAGCTTGCAACGGCGTATTGTTCCCTGGTCAATGGGGGAAGCCTTTATCAGCCGCATGTGGTAAAACGGATCACAGATGAAAGTGGAAACACGATCAGCGAAGTGACGCCGACTCTTCTGAGGGAAACTGTATCGAAGTCAACGAGCGATGCTTTAAAACAGTATATGTATTCTACGGTTACAGGCGGTACTGCGGTAACTGCAAAGTGGATGGATATTCCATGGGAGGAAAAACAGGTACTGCGCAGAAAGCGGGACGTGACGGGGTGAACTATCTGGTTTCATTTATTGGATTTGCGCCGGTCGAGGATCCGCAGCTTGTCATTTACTGTGTTGTGGATGAACCGAATGTCGCAGAACAGTTCCACAGTACTTATGCACAGAATATTGTAAGAGAGATCTTAGAGGAAGTTCTTCCTTATATGAATATATACCGGGATGAAGATACTACCGGTATTCATGAAGGCTGGGGAATCAAGGGGGAAGATGAAGGAGATGTCGGTGATGTGACGGCAGCGGATGTTGCGAATTCTACTGCCGAGGAGAGTCTGGATGTGCCGGATACGACGGATGAACTGCCGGAAAATACCGGGGAACAGCCTGCCGAAGATATTGATCCGGGATCAGATGAAGGACAGCAGTAGGGAAAAGTATAAAACAAAACACATAACCTCACAAAAGTAAGAATAAAATGCTATGAAAACTTTTGTGAGGTTTTTATATATGCAGCAGGAACTTCCTTTCTATAGAAGTAAGACATTTCATCGTAAAAAAATCATGGTGATGTTTACAGCCGTGTTCCTGGCACTTTTATTTTTGATGGGGAGGCTGGTGTATCTTATGGTGTTCTGTTCGGAATATTATGGACAGAAAGCACAGAACCTCCATGAGAGGGAACGTGATATTAAGGCGGCAAGAGGAAAAATTTTAGATGCAAACGGAATGGTGCTTGCCACGAACAAATCAGTCTGCACCATATCGGTTATACACAGCCAGATTGAAGATGAGGAGGCAGTCGTAAAAGCATTGGTAAAAGAACTTGGACTGTCGGAGGAGGCGGTGCGAAAAAGAGTGGAAAAGGTAAGCTCCATCGAACGTGTAAAGACGAACGTGCCCAAAGAGACAGGGGATAAGATACGGGCATACAAACTTGCAGGGATCAAAGTCGATGAAGATTATAAGAGATATTATCCGTATGATACACTTGCATCGAAAGTATTAGGATTTACAGGTGGTGATAATCAGGGGATCGTCGGACTTGAAGTAAAATATGATTCCTATCTTCAGGGAACGAACGGGAAAATACTCACGCTTACCGATGCGCGGGGAATTGAGATTGAAAATGCCGGTGAGACGCGGCTTGAGCCGGTCAATGGATACGACCTTAACATCTCCATGGATCATAACATCCAGTTATATTGTGAGCAGGCGGCTGAGAAAACCTATATCAAAAAGGATGCAAAGTATGTGTCTGTGATTGTGATGAACCCGTCAAATGGAGAAATTTTTGCGATGGTAAATTATCCCGAATTTCATCTGAATGATCCGTTTACACTGACGGAAGAGGTAAATGTCCCGGCAGAGAAGAAACAGGATCTTTTAAATCAGATGTGGAGAAACCAGTGTATCAGCGATACTTATGAACCAGGTTCAACATTTAAAATCATCACAGCGGCAGCAGCTTTAGAACAGGGTGTTGTGAAACTGACAGATAATTTCTACTGTCCCGGATATAAGCTGGTGGAGGACCGGCGTATCCGGTGTGCAAAAACAACCGGGCATGGAGCGGAAACATTTGAAACGGGGATTATGAACTCATGCAATCCTGTTTTTATTGAGCTTGGGGAAAGACTTGGAGTTGAAAATTTTTATAAATATTTCAGCCAGTTTGGACTGCTCTCGAAAACAAATGTGGATCTGCCCGGCGAAGCTGCAACGATCATGCATAAAAAAGAAAATGTCGGTCCGGTAGAACTTGCGACTATATCGTTTGGGCAGTCATTTCAGATTACACCGATGCAGCTTGTGACCACGGTTTCTTCTATTATCAATGGAGGACACCGTATCACACCGCATTTTGGAGTAAAGATCACCGGGGAAGGAGGAAAAGAAGTGGAAACGCTGCGGTATGAGACGAAAAATGATATCTGCACAAAAGAAACATCGGAAACGATGCGATATCTTTTGGAGAGGGTTGTCTCCGATGGCAGTGGAAAAAATGCAAAAATAGAAGGGTTTTCCATCGGTGGAAAAACTGCTACGTCACAGACACTTCCGAGAAGTGACCATAAATATATCTCGTCGTTTCTCGGGTTTGCCCCGGCGGATGATCCGAAAGTACTGGTGCTTGTTGTGATCAACGATCCGAAAGGAACTTATTATGGTGGTCAGATCGCGGCACCTGTTGCCAAAGAATTATGGAAAACATTTTACCGTATCTTGCGAAATGATGAAAAATGACGTATACTATTGTGTTGTTAAAAAAGTACATGAGGTGTGAATAATATGACATATGAAATTGTAATACCAGTAATTATCGCATTTGCGATCAGTGCACTGTTAGGCCCTGTAGTGATTCCGTTTCTGAGAAAACTAAAGGTAGGCCAGACCGAACGAAAAGAACTTGAATCTCATTTAAAGAAAAATGGAACACCGACGATGGGGGGAATTATGATTCTTGCAAGTATCATCATAACATCCCTGTTTTATGTAAAAGATTATCCGAAGATTATTCCCATCCTCTTTATGACAGTCGGATTTGGTGTGATCGGATTTTTGGATGATTATTTAAAAGTAGTATTGCGCCGCTCTGACGGACTGCTTGCGTGGCAGAAGATGATTCTTCAGATCATTGTCACAGGTGTATTTGCTGTATATATGGTCAAATATTCCGGTGTGGCGCTTACCATGCTGATTCCGTTCTCCGGAGGAAAGTATTTAGACCTTGGATGGCTGGCAATCCCGGTCCTCTTTTTTGCAGTGGTCGGCACTGTAAACGGAACAAACTTTACCGACGGACTGGATGGATTGGCATCGAGTGTTACGATCATGGTTGCGACTTTCTTTTCCGTTGTAGCGATCGGAACAAATGCAGGGATTGCGCCGATCACCTGTGCGGTTGTGGGTGCACTGCTTGGATTTTTACTGTTTAATGTATATCCGGCAAGCGTTTTTATGGGAGATACCGGATCTCTGGCACTGGGTGGCTTTGTAGTGTCGACAGCATATATGATGCAGATGCCGCTTTTTATACTGATCGTTGGACTGATTTACCTCGTGGAGGTTCTGTCTGTTATCATTCAGGTCACTTATTTTAAGAAAACAGGCGGAAAACGTATTTTCCGTATGGCTCCGATCCATCACCATTTTGAACTTGGCGGATGGTCAGAGACAAGGGTCGTTGCGGTATTTTCAATCACGACAGCAATCTTATGCCTGATTGCTTTACTGGCGATGTAAAAGACGGCATGCAGTCTGTGGCTGCAGGTTTACCCGTGGATAGAAGTCTATGACTGAAAACAATAGAATGCACGCTCCGCGAACATTCTATTGTCATGAATTAGATATATGGAATGGAGTAATGCATGGATCTGACAGGAAAACAGGTATTGGTGGCAGGACTTGGAAAAAGCGGGATTGCTGCCGGAGCGTTACTAAAGAAAATGGGCTGTATGGTCTGCCTGTTTGACGGAAATGAAAAATTCGACCGCAGTGCATGGGAAAAAACATATCCTGTATTTTCGGATTGCCCGTTGTGGATTGGAGAACTGCCGGATGCGGCAGTACAGGCGATGGAACTTGCAGTGGTAAGTCCCGGAATACCGCTTGATACGCCGGCGATATTAAAATTACAGGCTGCGGGAGTGCCGGTCGTAGGAGAAGCGGAACTTGCGTACCGGTTTGAAAAAGGGCGCGTTGCAGCGATCACGGGTACAAATGGTAAGACAACAACGACAACACTGGTGGGAGAAATCTTAAAAAAATGTTATCCGGAAGTCTTTGTGGCTGGAAATATTGGTATTCCTTATACTTCAATTGTGGAGAAAACCACAGAGCAGACCGTCACAGTGACAGAGATCAGTAGTTTCCAGTTAGAAACGATGGAAACATTTCATCCGTCTGTTTCTGCAATTTTAAATATTACGCCGGATCATCTTGACAGACATCACACGATGGAGGCGTATATCCGTGCAAAGGAGGGCATTACAAAGTGTCAGACAAAGGAAGATACCTGTGTGCTCAACTATGAGGATGAAATACTTCGGAAATTTGCCGAAACATTAAAAGTAAACGTTTTGTTTTTCAGCAGTAAAAGACCATTGGAAGAGGGAATTTATCTGCAGGAAAATACGATCTGGATCGCTGGAAAAGAAACAGAACGGCAGCGCCTGATTGATGTCGGTGAATTAAAACTTCTGGGCATACATAATTATGAAAATGTTATGGCGGCTTCCGGCACTGCACTTTGTATGGGAGCACCGATAGATGTTGTGCAGCGTGTACTAAAAGAGTTTTGGGGTGTAAAACACCGCATTGAGTTTGTGAGAGATCTGCATGGTGTTTTGTACTATAACGATTCTAAGGCGACAAATCCGGATGCGGCAATCCGCGGGATCGGTTCAATGAATCGTAAGACACTGCTGATCGGCGGCGGTTATGATAAAAATCTTGAATTTGATGCGTGGATTGAGAGCTTTGATGGGAAAGTAAAATGTCTATTACTGATCGGACAGACAAAAGATAAGATCGCAGTCTGCGCAAGGAAACATGGTTTTGAGAATATTGTATGCTGTGATACATTAAATGAAGCGGTAAATATCTGTTATAGGCTGGCAAAGCCCGGGGAAGCAGTATTGCTTTCACCGGCATGTGCGAGCTGGGGAGATTTTAAGGATTATACACAGCGGGGAGAACTGTTCCGGCAATATGTCATGGAACTGCCGGAATAAAACGGTTGTGGGGCTTGATCAGACAGGTTTTGTGTAAATGAGGAAAAATTATGGCAAGAAGACGGAAAAATGAAAAAAGACAAAAATCGATCCGGTATTTTGATTACAGCCTGTTATTTCTGATTATATTTTTGTTATGTTTCGGACTGATTATGTTATATAGTACCAGTTCCTACTATGGCTCAACAAGATTTAACGATGCAGCATATTATGTAAAAAGACAAATGTATGCAAGTGCACTTGGAATAGTGGCAATGCTTTTTATTTCAAGAATCCCATATAAGTTCTGGATGCAGCTTTCAACGCTTGCGTATTTTGTGGCGCTGGTACTTTGTACAGCGGTTATTTTTGTCGGAACAAGTGCAAAGGGACAGTCGAGATGGCTCAGGATCGGACCGATCAAGTTCCAGCCATCTGAGATCGCAAAAATTGCGGTTATCATTTTCCTTGCGACGATCATCTATAAAACGCCTAAACGCATTGGGGAAATTATGAGTCTGCTTAAGATCATGCTTTTGATTTCACCGGTTTTGGCAGTGGTTGCGTATAATAACTTAAGTACGGCAATCATTATCCTTGGAATTGCTGTCTGTATGTTATTTGTTGCGAGTCCGAAATATTTACAGTTTATTTTAATGGGAATAGGAGTATGCCTTTTTGGTGCTCTGTTTATTCTGCTGGCGTCTTACCGTGCGGAACGTGTTATGATCTGGCTGCACCCTGAGGATTATGAAAAAGGGTATCAGACGCTGCAGGGATTATATGCGATCGGTTCGGGAGGCCTTTTCGGAAAAGGGTTAGGAGAGAGCATGCAGAAACTGGGATTTATCCCGGAGGCACAAAATGATATGATCTTTTCGGTTATCTGTGAAGAACTTGGACTTTTTGGTGCAGTCTGTCTGATACTTTTGTATCTGCTTATTATCTGGCGTCTGATGATCATTGCAAACAATGCATCCGATCTGTATGGCGCATTGATCGTAGTTGGTATTATGGCACATTTGTCCATTCAGGTACTGCTTAATATTGCGGTTGTAACAAATACAATACCGAATACGGGAGTATCACTGCCGTTTATCAGTTATGGAGGAACATCCATATCGATTTTGCTGGCTGAGATGGGGCTGGCACTTTCTGTATCGAGGGGAATTAAATTAGAGGTTGCCTGATTATGAGGAATCAAAGAACAGAAGAAAAAGAAAATGAA
>ENA-OQJH01000847-OQJH01000847.1-human-gut-metagenome-genome-assembly--contig:-NODE-847-length-14906-cov-3.384194_pt1 | contig 14906 bp, 22 predicted proteins | sample MGYA00242597_ERZ504763 | MGnify/ENA primary metagenome ERZ504763 (study PRJEB26092, sample SAMD00036359) | human gut metagenome | host: Homo sapiens | study: EMG produced TPA metagenomics assembly of... | reverse complement strand
TTGTGTCAAAATCAGCGTTGCATCTGTGTCAGTGCATCAATATGCGGTGAGTAGCTCATATAGCGGGCGGACAGATTCCTTGCAGCGAGATGACATCTGCATCAAATCATGGACCGGTTTGCATAGCTTATGCTTCTGTGCATAATCATATGCAATACCATCGCTCACAATGACACCCGGTGCCAGATTTTTTCGGCTTTCATTTTGCGCGCCATGCATTTAAAAATGATCATGTACGGAATGATCAGGGAATCATTTTCATTTGATAAATTTAATTCTTCCGAAATCTGTTCCACAGTCTTTTTGTCAAGATCATCCAGAAATGCCAGAAAATCATTGGTTTCCATCAGATTTTCATGTTTCTTCCCGGTGACTTTTCCGGCAACCTCCATGATATAATCTCCGATTATGATCAGATTCTTCACTTTCACCTGTTCCGTGAACATTGCCATAAACACATTTAACTCTTTTTCTACCAGTTCTTCAATCTGCAGCTCATACTGCTCTAAGCTGCAGCTTTTTTTGCAAGCTGTTCCTGCATGCGTATGGTGCCAAGTCCAAGATGCTGTGTCGTAATGACTTTGCCCTTTGAAAAGATAGTAATCTGCATGCCGCCGCCACCGACATCCACGACTGCTGCCCCCGTTTTGATCAGTTCCTCAAACTCACTTCGCATCGCAACCGATTTGTAGCTGATAAAGCGGTGTTCCGAGTTGCTTAAAACATGTACCGTCAGTCCGGTACGAATGCGGATCTGGTCTAAGATGAACAATTCATGCTCACATCGCGGAGTGCTGCAGCCGCATATGCCTCGTAGCCATCCACCTGATACTCTTTCATGATCTTCGTGAACTGCTCTAACGTGTCACAGAGTGCTTCCACCAGCTCATATCCGATCACACCGCGTGAATACGCATCCCGCCCAAGCTCGATCCTGCTTCTGATATAATCAATTTTGCGGATGTTTTTTCTGGCAGAGATCTCAAAAATTTTCAGGCTCACCTCATAAGAGCCGATATAAATCGCTGCAAATGTATGAATTGCCATATTTTATCCTCCTGCTTCATGCGTACATGTTATTCCTGTTTTCCAAGCAGATAATTAATAAACTGCTGTGCTGTTCTTCCGGAGAGTCCGCCGTGGGCAAGTTCCCATTTATTTGCCTCGGCAAGAAGTGTCTCCTCATCCATGGTGATACCGTTTTTCTCTGCAAGGGATACCACGATATGCTGGAATTCTTTTTTGCCCGGTGCACCAAAATAAATGGAAACGCCAAATCTTGCATACAGAGACAACTTTTCCTGTACGGTATCGGAAGTATGCATGTCCTCTCTCACTTCCTCTTTGTCGGAGAATGTCTCGCGGATCAGATGACGTCTGTTTGAGGTCGCATAGATCAAAACATTGTCCGGTTTCTTCTCAAGTCCTCCCTCGATCACTGCTTTTAAGTATTTATACTCGATCTCAAATTCCTCAAATGACAGATCATCCATATAAATGATAAATTTGTAATTGCGGTTTTTGATCTGTGCGATCACATCATTTAAGTCGCAGACTGATGCTTGTACACCTCGATCAGACGCAGTCCCCTGTCATAATACTGATTGGCGATTGCTTAATACTGGTGGACTTTCCGGTTCCTGCATCTCCGTAAAGCAGGCAGTTATTTGCCTCCTTTCCGCGGACAAAGCTCTCTGTATTGTCGATCAGTTTCTGTTTTGCGATCTCATATCCGACCAGATCATCTAATTTTACATGTGCAATGTTTGTGATCGGTACGATCTGTGCTCCATCCTCTTTATGCAGCACACGAAATGCTTTATGTAAGCCTAATTTTCCAACACCAAATTCTCCGTAGAACTCTGTAACAGCATCCTTAAAATCACCTGCATCTGCCGCCTGCTCTAGTTTTACTGTCAGTTCACAGATACGGTCACGGATTCTTTTATTAAAAAGCTTTCCGCTGTCGCCTGCACTCTCATAATGAAGCAGTGCATCCATGCAGTCGATCTCATAATCTTTTGCCAGCTCTGTAAAATCAAAATCAAATAAATCTTTCATGATCTTAAAATCATGCAGTGCAATCTGATTGACGGAGCCTTCCATACCACCCCGGATCTCACACCCACGGCTGTATGCGTTCTCGTTATTGACCAGAATAAATGCAATAAAATTATGCCAGAGATTTCCTTTAAATCCATGACTTACTGCAAGTTCGGACAACTGGTTAAAACATTCGTAAAGCAGTGCCTCGATATCCTCTCTGTTATAATATTCATTCTCATAGTTTCCATGATCCATGCCATGTTATAAAATTAATTTCCATTTTCAAAATTTTTATATAAGATCAGGTTTTTTGTACTTTTCATGTTTTGCTCCATTTCTTCGTGTGCAAATCTTATTTCCACACATTTCTTTCGTTCTAATAATTTCCAAGAATCTTAAGTCCAAGCGTTTCCTCTGCCAGACCTCTTAAGGCATTCTGCACTGCTGCATCATTTAAATTACCCTCAAAGTCGACAAAGAAACGGTACTCCCAGTTTTTCCCCTGTACCGGTCTTGATTCAATGTGGTTCATGTTGATGCCATTGTAAATAAAATGGGACAGCATATGGTAAAGGGAACCACTCTCATGCATACCTTCAAAGCAGATACTGATCTTTTCCGCCTTTGAAGTGAAAACGCGTTTGCCGGATACGATAATAAAACGGGTTGCATTCATCTTATTATCCTGAATACATTCATCCAGCACTTTCAGTCCATAGATATCAGCAGTCAGGCTGCTTGCGATCGCCGCCTTATGTTTTTTGCCGTCCTCTTTTACTTTTTTTGCCGCCATGGCAGTATTTTTCAGACTATGTTTTTCCCATTCCCGGTGGCTCTCAAGATATCTGCCGCACTGCATCAGTGCCTGCGGGTGGGAATAGACATCCGTGATATCGGAAAGTTCTGCATCCGGAAGTCCAAGCAGTGCATGATTGATCTGGATAATCTGCTCCCCGACGATGCAGTTATCGTATTCTACCATCAGGTCATAATTTTCAGATACGATGCCCGCTGAAGAATTCTCAATCGGAAGCACCGCATAATCTGCCTCTCCGTTTTTGATCGCCTCCATGGCATCACGCCAGGTTTCCACATGATAACTGTCCGTCTGCTCTCCAAAGTACTCTCTCAATGCAAGCTGGCTGTACGCACCCTCTGTCCCCTGAAACACAATACGCGCATTGTGATAATCTAAACTTTCCACTTCTGTAAAATCCGGTTTTCATACATTCCATGCGCTGTCAAAAGCTGATACTGGCGTTTTCTGCTCATCGACATAATCTGCTCAAACAATTCACGGATCCCGTGTTTATTAAAATCTGTTTTGCCAAGTGCTGTCAGCGTTGCAAGTTTTGAATCTTCGCGTTCTTTATCAAATACTTTTTTGCCGGTATTGATCTTATATTCTGCAACACCCGCAGCAATCTCCATTCTCTCCTGATATAAATCTACGATCTGTCTGTCAATGACATCAATCTGGTCTCTTAATTCTTTTAAATCTTTCATGGATTCCACCTTTATTTTTAGTATTACTTCTACTATATTACATTAACGTAGCAAAATCAAGGGCAGAAAAAGTCATATTCCATATGAAAAATATAGTATTCGTGCTCTGAAAATGCTATAATAAACACAGATGAGAAGCAAATCAAACACATTGTCACGTCAGCATAAAATGCTCTCAGAATGGAGGCCTTATGAAAAAAAAGTTATCACGATTCTCTTAATTATCCTCGTACTCGCCGCCGGTGTCGGTTTTGGTGTCTACCACCACAAATCAAACGAGACAAAATTCAATGACGATTACATAAACGGCAACACGGCTGGCAATCTCTACAATGCCGGCATCTTCTGCACGGCAGCTGATGGTACGATTTATTTTGCAAACCCTTCCGACAGCAGCAAACTATACTCAATGAACAGCGACGGTTCAGACCTTACAAAGATTTCTGATGATGTTGCCACCTTTATCAATGCAGATGACAATTATATTTACTATGTGCGCAACAATCCGGTTTTTACCGAACCGTTTTCATTTTTGACGATCAATACAGACAGTCTCTGCCGGCTTGACCGCAGCAAACATAAAAAGAGCATTCTCCTTGATTCTTCCGCGAGTCTTTACGCCTCTTTAGTCGGAAATAAAATTTATTACCTTCACTATGACGACAAAGACTTTACCACTTTCTATGAATCGGCATCGACGGGGCAGACAGTCATCAGGTAGACAAGACACCGTACCGTCCATGCTCCGTCGTCGGACAGTACATTTATTTCAATGGCGTATCAAACGATCACAATATCTGGCGTTTTGACACTGTTACTGACACCTCGGAGCTCGTTCTGAAAGGCAATTATTACATGCCAGCCGTAATCGGTGATACGATCTTTTTCTTGGACAATGAAAACAATTATACACTTGCAAGCACAGATCTCTCCGGCAGTTCGGCCATCACAACACTCAGCGACGACCGCATTGACTGTTATAACATTACAGGAAACTATATTTATTTCCAGCGCAACAGTACAAGCACTCCGGCACTCTGCCGGATGAAAACCGACGGCAGTGATTACACCGTGATTGCAGAAGGCAATTATACCAACATCAATGCGACGGAAACAGATGTCTATTTCAGGGATTTTGCTTCCGGCGTTATGTATAAGACACCGATTGCTGATCCGTCTGATGTTGAGATCTTTAATCCGGGAACTGGTTCTTCTGACAAATGATCCTGCACCGGATCCACAGTTTCGTTTTATGTTCAAAAACACAGGGGACTTCCGTTATCCCCTGTGTTTTTTCTATGCAAAATCAAACAGTGAGAGCTGATTGGACTCCGGCATATCACCGAGCAGTCCTAAATCTCCCATCAGATCAATGACCGTCTTAGTTGCCTTTGTTCTCTGTCTGAAATCGTCTCTGGATAAGAATTTTCCATCTTTTGCCGCTTCCGCCACAGCGATCGCAGCATTATCTCCCATACCGTCGATCGTATTTAATGCCGGCATCAGTTTTCCGTCAATGATCTGGAAACGGTCCGGTTTTGCACGGTAAATATCGATCGGTGTGAAATCAAATCCCCGCGCATACATTTCCTGTACAATCTTCATGTCACGGTATACATCCTGTTCCTTCTTGGAAAGCGAATCTTTTCTGCGCTCATAATCTTTCTGGAAATAAGTAAGGCGCTCTCTTCCCTGACACATGATCTCATAGTTGATCCGTCGCACGAGTGAAAATATGCCGCATAATAGGCAAGCGGATAATATACTTACAGTATGCGATACGCCATGCCATCATAACGTAAGCCGCCGCATGTGCTTTCGGGAACATGTATTTAATCTTTAAACATGAATCAATGTACCACTCCGGCACGTCATGTGCACGCATCTCTTCTTTCCACTCTTCCTTTAGTCCTTTTCCTTTTCGAACCGACTCCATGATCGTAAAGGACTGCTCACTGTCAAGTCCCATCTGGATCAGATAGATCATGATATCATCTCGCGTACAGATCGCAGTGGAAATCGTTGCCAGTCCCTGTTCGATTAAAGTCTGCGCATTGCCGAGCCAAACGTCTGTACCGTGGGACAGACCGGAGATACGGATCAGATCCGAAAACTCCTGCGGCTTGGCATCGATAACCATCTGCATGGCGAACTCTGTACCAAACTCCGGAATACCGAGACATCCAAGCGGGATCCCGCCGATATCCTCCGGCGTAACACCAAGCGCTGACGTATTTTTAAACAAAGACATGACCGCCTCATCATCAAGCGGGATCGTAACCGGATCGATTCCCGTTAAGTCCTGCAACATACGGATCATGGTCGGATCATGTGCCCGAGAATATCGAGTTTCAACAGGTTGTGGTCGATCGAGTGGTAATCAAAATGTGTGGTGACTGTCGCAGTCGTCATATCGTTTGCCGGATGCTGTACCGGGGTAAAAGTATTGATCTCCTCTCCCACCGGAAGTACAACGATACCTCCCGGATGCTGTCCGGTCGTTCTGCGGACGCCGACACATCCCTGTACGATACGGTCGATCTCACAGTTTCTCTTGTGGATGCCGCGCTCCTCGTAATAATTCTTGATATAACCGAATGCCGTTTTATCGGCAAGTGTACCGATCGTACCGGCACGGAAGGTCTGTCCGTAACCGAAAATAACCTCACAGTACGCATGCGCTTTACTCTGGTACTCACCGGAGAAGTTCAAGTCGATATCCGGCTCCTTATTTCCCTTGAATCCAAGGAATGTCTCAAACGGGATATCAAATCCGTCCTTGACTAGTTTTTCGCCGCAGACCGGACAAATCTTATCCGGCATATCACAGCCGCTCCTGCCGGAAAATGCCTTGACCTCCGGCGAATCAAAATCACTATATTTACAATTTGGGCAGCGATAATGTGCCTGGAGCGGATTGACCTCCGTGATACCGGACATTGTCGCCGCAAAGGACGAACCTACTGAACCACGCGATCCTACCAGATATCCATCCTCGTTTGACTTCCATACCAGTTTCTGTGCAATGATGTACATAACCGCATATCCGTTGGAAATAATAGAGTTCAACTCACGATCCAGACGCTCCTTTACGATTGCAGGAAGCTCTTCGCCATACATACTGTGTGCCTTGGTATAACAGATATCACGCAGCATCTGGTCAGAATTTTCGATGACCGGCGGACATTTATCCGGGCGCACAGGTGCGATCTTCTCACACATATCCGCGATCTTGTTCGGGTTAGTAATGACGACTTCCTCCGCTTTTGCCGAGCCAAGATATTCAAATTCCTTTAGCATCTCCTCTGTCGTCCGAAGGTAAAGCGGCGCCTGGTCATCCGCATCCTTAAATCCTTTTCCCGCCATGATGATACGGCGGTAAATCTCATCCTCCGGGTCAAGGAAATGCACGTCACAGGTCGCAACAACCAGTTTTCCAAACGTTTCTCCCAGTTTTACAATACGGCGGTTGATATCCTGCAGTTCCTCGATCGTGCTGACGGATTCCTTGTCGCTTTTTAACATAAACTCATTATTGCCAAGCGGCTGGATTTCTAAATAATCATAAAATTTTACCAGTCTTATGATTTCCTCCTCCGGCCGTCCACCCACGATTGCACGGTAGAGTTCTCCCGCCTCACATGCTGATCCAAGCAGCAACCCTTCACGGTATTTTACAAACTCACTCTTTGGAATACGCGGTCTCTTGTTATAGTAGGTCAGATGTGACAGAGAAATCAGACGGTACAGATTGATGCGCCCGATATCGTTTGTCGCAAGAATGATCGCATGATAAGTGTTCATTTTCATGATGGTCTCCGGCGAAGCTGTCCCATCTGGTTGACCTGATCTAAAGTCTCCATGCCGCGGTCGTGGAGCATCTTTACAAATTTTACAAAGATCTCCGCCGTACATCCCGCATCATCCACGGCACGGTGGTGATTCTCCAGAGAAACTCCCAGCGCTTTTGCTACAGTATCGAGTTTAAAACGGTTTAACTGTGGCAGCAAATTCGTGCTAAAGCAACCGTATCAATGATCGTAAACTCTTTCTCGATTCCCTGTCTCTCACAGTTTTTGATGATAAAACTCATATCAAAATCTGCATTGTGTGCGACCATGATTGCATCCCCACAGAACTCCATAAACTGTGGCAGGATCGTCTCTATCTTCGGTGCATCGATCACCATATCGTCTCGGATGGAAGTCAGTTCCTCGATCCGGTACGGGATCGGCACTTCCGGGTTGACGAACGTAGAAAAACGTTCTGTGATCTCGCCGTGCACCACTTTCACTGCACCGATCTCTATGATCTTATTTTTATCCGGCGAAAATCCGGTCGTCTCAAGGTCAAACACCACATAGGTATCATCGAGATTCTGGTTTTTGAGTTGGTGATGATATCCTTTAAATCATCCACCAAATATGCCTCCACACCATAGATCACCTTGAAGTCATCATCCGGTGAGATCGCATGGTTTGCATCCGGGAACGCCTGTACATCCCCATGGTCGGTGATAGCAATCGCCTTATGTCCCCATTTCATCGCACGCTTTACGATATCTTTTACCTCAGAGACACCATCCATATCGCTCATCTTGGTATGACAGTGAAGCTCTACGCGTTTCTCCGGGCTCGTATCCATACGGACTGAGGTAAAATCCGGGATTTTTTTTGATGCCGACGATCGAACCTATCGTAAGCTCACTGTCAAATTTGTCGATGGTCGTGACGCCTTTGATCTTTAGGAAAGCACCTTTTTTCACCCCCTCAAGCAATTCCGGAAGCTGGTCATTTCTGGTAAAAATCTTTAAAACAATGGAGTCCGTGAAATCCGTGACTGACATGATCACGATCGTTTTTTCATTACGGATCTCTCTCGTCTCAAGTGTCATGACCTGACAGCGTATCGTAACCTCTCCCATCTCCCCGACAATCTTCTCGATTGGGATCGTCTCATCTTCAAAATCTTTTCCGTAGAGCACATCCGGGTTATCTGATTTTTTATATCCACCGTAGGATCCGCCATCGTATTTTTTGCGGAATTCTTTTTTGCCAAACGAATTTTCTCCCTTTCCGTTCGCGTTTCCTGCATTATTTCCTGCAGCAGATTCTTTTGAATGATTTTGTTCCTTTGTGGCAGTTTTCATGGATGTATCAGCCGTCTGTACTTCTTCCGCCTTTGCCGGTGCACTCTCCTCATGAAGCTGTACACGTTTTAAAATATTTTTGATTTCAAACTGGATCTGTAAATCACTGTTTTTCTTGTGTTTGCTCTCTTTTGGTTCCTCAAAAGCAAGTTCTACGGAAAGGTCAAGTCCACAGCGTTCACACACCACTTTCTCTAAAAATTCAACGATCTCATGTGATCTGGTCTGTGCAATGATCGTGTTTTCAAGAGTCAGGAGCAGATGGGAATCTCCTGTAAACTCCATTTTGGCGGAGCGCAGCAGATTATATTCCATCAGACTGTAATTTTTTAATTCCTCTAAAATACTGTCCTTATACAGATCCATCAGTTTTTCTGCAGTATACTGCTCTGACAACTGATATTTTTCAATGACTTTAACGTCCATATGCCGGTTTTAAAAATCTGATCATGTATGTTTTTTCCAGCTGATAGATATTCTTTTTATGGATAAGACGTGTTCCATTTAAATAGATACGGATATGATCTTTCTCATGATTCATTCCGACCCTGGTAACTTCCGTCTCTGATAACAGTTTTTTCATATCTCCATTCACTTCCAGTGTCGGAAATACATCAAAAAACATTTTTGTCATGTTTTACCCAACTCCAACTTACTTAATTGTTGCTTGTTCACACATTCCGTGTGACCAGTAACACCTAATTTTCATTCCAGTGCAGCAGTTCATAGCGAAGGCTCTCTAACAGTTCGGATTCCGGCACTTTCTTGTAGACCTCTCCATGTTTGATGATCAGTCCTTCCCCGATACCTCCGGCAATTCCGATATCCGCCTCTTTTGCCTCACCCGGTCCGTTGACCACACAGCCCATAACGGCAACTTTGATGTCTAACGGGATATCGGCAACCATATTTTCGACCTGGTTTGCAAGTCCGATCAGATCGATCCTGGTTCTTCCACAGGTCGGACAGGATACGACCTCAATACCGCCCTTGCGCAGTCCTAATGTCTTTAAGATCAGCTTTGCGGATTTGATTTCCTCTAACGGATCTCCGGTCAGTGAAACACGGATCGTATCACCGATGCCTGATGTAAAATCAGTCCAAGTCCGATTGCGGATTTGATATTTCCACTGATGATCGTTCCGGCTTCGGTGATGCCTACATGCAGCGGGTGATCAGTTTTTTCTGCGATCAGCTCATGTGCTTTCACACACATCATAACGTCCGAGGATTTGATGCTGATAACAAGGTTATCGTATCCCATATCCTCAATCATTTTTACTTTATCCAGCGCACTCTCAACGATTCCTTCTGCCGTCACGCCATGGTATTTTTCTACCAGATCTTTTTCTAAAGAACCACTGTTGACACCGACACGAATCGGGATCTGCCGCTCTTTTGCCTCATCCACGACCGCCTGTACGCGCTCTCTGCTTCCGATGTTTCCCGGATTGATACGGATCTTATCTGCACCGTGCTCGATTGCTGCGATCGCCAGACGGTAATCAAAATGAATATCTGCCACGACCGGGATCTCCACCTGTTTTTTGATCTCTGTCAATGCTTCGGCAGCTTCCATTGTCGGCACTGCACATCTTATGATATCACAGCCTGCTGCCGCAAGTTTATTGATTTGTGCCACTGTCGCAGCGATGTCCTCTGTCTTTGTATTTGTCATTGACTGAATCAGGATCGGATTACCGCCCCCGATCACTTTCGAACCGATTTTTACTGTTTTTGTTTTCACTGTACTTTCACCTCTACATGAAAATTTTTCGAATATCGTTAAACATTACAACCACCATCAAAAGCATTAAAAGCATAAGTCCTATAAAATGCACCATGCCCTCTTTGTCCGGATCAACCTTTTTCCCCCGGATCGCCTCAACGATCAGAAACACCAGTCGTCCACCGTCCAATGCCGGAAGCGGCAGCAGGTTCATAACACCAAGGTTTGCCGAGATCAGAATACAGATATAGAGCATTTGTAAAAATGCCGCATAATAACCGTAGGAAACACTCTCCTCATAGCTGTCACCGATCGCATCGACAAGCCCGACCGGACCACTCATATCATTTAAGGTAACACCGCCTGTGGCAAGCATTTTTAAGCTTCCAAACGTCGTATCGATCCAGTATTTTACCTCATATCCACTGTACAGAAGATTCTTAAACACATTTCCTTTCTCCACTTCACCGCCGACAAAACCATAGCGGTATCTGCCAAGTTCTTCATCATACAGCGGTGTCAGCTCTGCCGTATATCTTTTTCCGTCACGCTCATAAGTCACTTCCACGGTCTCCCCCGCATGGAACATGGAGTAGGAACTGACTTCCCGGTAAAAATGAATATGTTTTCCGTTCATTTTTACAATGACATCCCCCGCCTGCATACCTGCCTGTTCCGCTGCAAAGCCCTCGCTGACCTCTGTGATCTTAGGGACATCATATCCATTGCAGGAAAGAAGGATAAAAGAAAAGACAAATGCCATGATAAAGTTAAACACCGGTCCGGCGGCAACCACACTGATCCTTGCCCAGACAGACTTTTTGCCAAATGCCCGGTCATCTGTACTCTCGCCGTCTTCTCCCTCCATCATACAGGCACCTCCAAACGGAAGCAGTTTTAAGGAATATTTCGTTTCTCCCTTCGTCACGCCCAAAATCGTCGGTCCAAGTCCGAGACAGAACTCATTGACACGGATCCCATTTGCCTTTGCCAGTGAAAAATGTCCAAGTTCATGAAATATAATAATGATACTGAAGATCAATAATGCGATAATAATTTTCATCCGTTTTTAATTCCTTTCCATTCTGCCTCTAAGCCATTTCTGCCCGATATATTCGTATACTGCCTGCTCTGTTTCTAATACCTGATCTAAAGTCGGATCGCTGATATATGCCACATGCTCCATGCAGTCCTCAATGATCTCCGTGATCTGCGGATAGCTGATCCTGCGGTCTAAAAACATTGCCACTGCACGCTCGTTCGCCGCATTAAATACGGTTGGCTGACTGCCACCCTTTCTCATTGCATCGTATGCTAACGCCAGTCCCCGGAAGGTCTTTGTATCCGGCCGTTCAAACGTCAGACTTCCCAGTTCAAAAAGATCCAGTCTCTTTCCTGACATTTTTCTGCGCTCCGGATAATAGAGTGCATACTGGATCGGCAGACGCATATCCGGTGTTCCAAGCTGGGCAATCACTGCTCCATCCTCATACTGCACCGCAGAATGGATCACACTCTGCGGATGAACGACCACTTCGATCTGATCTAAATTCCACACCAAAAAGCCATTTTGCCTCCATGACCTCAAGTCCCTTGTTGACCAGTGTCGAGGAATCAATTGTTATTTTTCTTCCCATCGACCAGTTCGGATGTTTTAAGGCGTCCTCCACTTTCATCTCTGCAAGATCCTCCGCGTTTTTTCCGCGAAATGGTCCGCCGGATGCCGTCAGAAGGATTTTTTCAATACGGTTGCTCTCATTGCCCTGCAGTGACTGGAAAATCGCGCTGTGTTCACTGTCCACCGGAAGGATCGGCACATGATATTCTTTTGCCAGCGGAATGATGATGTGTCCTGCCGTCACTAGTGTTTCTTTATTTGCAAGTGCAATTTTTTGCCAGCCTTGATTGCTGCAACTGTCGGACGGATCCCCATCATGCCAACGATCGCGGTAACTAAGATCTCACTCTCCGGATGAACTGCGACTTCAATCAGTCCTTCCATCTTTGAAACCACTTTTGTGTCCGTATCCGCAATTTTAATCTTTAATGCTTCTGCGGCTTCCTCTTTGAAAACACATACCAGTTTTGGAGAGAACTCCCTGACCTGCTGCTCTAACAATGTAATATTATTTCCTGCTGCAAGCGCAACAACCTCAATATCCTTCTGTTCTCTTACGATATCAAGTGTCTGCGTACCTATCGACCCCGTCGAACCTAAGATTGCTATTTTTTCATATCCGTATCCTCTGTTTACAATACAATAAAATTTGCTGCAAGAAAATAAATCATCGGCGCCGTAAAAATCACACTGTCAAAGCGATCCAGGATACCGCCGTGTCCCGGGATCAGTTTTCCATAATCCTTGATCTCATAGTTTCTCTTGATTGCAGACGCAGTCAGATCACCTACCATGGAGATCAACGCTCCAACCGCACTGATCGCCGCCATGATCCATACATGCTGTGTGGTAACACCCATCGCATTTTTAAAGATCATGCCATAGATCACAGTTAAAAGTGCAGCACCGACCACTCCACCGATTGCTCCTTCCACAGATTTTTTCGGACTTAACTTCGGAGACATTTTATGTTTTCCAATCAGCATACCAACACAGTACGCACAGGTATCACATCCCCAGGAGCACAAAAAGATCAGCCATACGATATAGGCACCCGCGGTGAGCATTCTCGTCTGATATACATAAGAAAGCATCACAGCCACATAAAACACACCGAAAAATACAGCTAACATCTGCTCCGTCTTATATTTCGGATAAGTAAATACATAGACAAACATCAATGCCATCAGGAATCCTAAAACGACTACCATAAGATCCGGCAGAAATGCCCATTTCAGATTACAGTAAAATACGGTCGCCGCAAGATACCCCACGATTCCTGGCAGTTCTTTTTCCACATGAAAAAATGCGGTATAACTCAAACATTCCTATATAGGAAATAAGTAACGTCGAAAAGAGTAACACATCTCCCCCCGTGATAATAAGTACTAACGCGGCTGCCACCAACACGATGCCGCTCAACAGTCTTGTCTTAAACATATATGAAAACCTGCCCTTTCTTCTTTCGGTCTATTTCGCTTCCTCTGCCAGTCCGCCAAATCGTCTGTCTCTCTTATTATACGCTTCCACAGCTTTTTCTAATTCCTCTTTTCCAAAATCCGGCCATGGCACATCGGTAAAATAAAATTCACTGTACGCAAGCTGCCATAACAGATAGTTCGAAAGACGCTGCTCTCCGCTTGTACGGATCAAAGATCCGGATCCGGGATTCCTGCCGTATCCAGATACGAGGCAAACATATCCTCATTTAATTCTGATACCTGCCTTGAGCCATTCTCCATATCCTGACACATTTTTTTCATTGCACGAATCATCTCATCCCTGCTTCCATAATTGATTGCAATCTGAAGATTCAATCCATCATTTTTTGCAGAAGCTGCTTCCAGCTCCACGATCTGTTTCTGGAACCGGGCACTCAAACGTGTGGTATCCCCGATCACGCGTACACGCATATTATTTTATCTGCTGTTTTAATACAGTTCTTCAGATAACTTTCCAGCAGCTTCATGAGTGCTGCCACCTCTCCCTCCGGTCTGTTCCAGTTTTCTGTCGAAAAAGCATACATAGTCAGATATTTAATTCCCATATCATGTGCTGCTTTGCAGACTGTTTCCACATTTTTTGCCCCAACCGTATGACCATAGTTTCTGGGCATTCCCTTACTTTTTGCCCATCTTCCGTTCCCGTCAAGGATAATTGCTACATGCTGCGGAATTTTCATTGTAATCACCACGCCTTTCCATAACCTGCATACTTTGTGCCTGCATTCATTCATAAAGTGAAAATGAGGACACGCCATTGTCATGTCCTCACCTCTATGTTCTATACAAAAATCCCTAAACTGTCAGGATCTCTTTTGTTTTTGCCTCAACAGCCTTGTCGATCTCAGTGATATATTTATCTGTCATTTTCTGTGCGCCGTCCTCTAACTCTTTCACTTCGTCCTCGGACACATCGGCAGACTTGCTTAATTTCTTGAAAGAATCATTGGCATCACGACGGATATTACGGATTGCTACTTTTGCATTCTCGCCTTTTTTCTTAACATCCTTTGCCAGTTCTTTACGTCTTTCCTCAGTGAGTTCCGGGAAAAGAAGACGAATCACTTTTCCATCATTTGTCGGATTGATTCCAAGATCTGACGTTAAGATCGCTTTCTCGATTTCTTTTACCATAGAAGCTTCCCATGGCTGGATCTGAATCATTCTCGGTTCCGGAACATTGACGTTTGCCACCTGCTGAATTGCAGTCGGTGTTCCATAATAATCAACTTTTAACTTATCAAGACATGCGGATTGGCACGTCCTGCACGGATGCTTCCGAACTCCTCTGACAGGTTATTCATTGTTTTCTGCATTTTTTCATCAAACTGAACTAATCTCTCATCCATATTTTTA
>ENA-OQJH01000846-OQJH01000846.1-human-gut-metagenome-genome-assembly--contig:-NODE-846-length-14937-cov-0.987576_pt1 | contig 14937 bp, 23 predicted proteins | sample MGYA00242597_ERZ504763 | MGnify/ENA primary metagenome ERZ504763 (study PRJEB26092, sample SAMD00036359) | human gut metagenome | host: Homo sapiens | study: EMG produced TPA metagenomics assembly of... | reverse complement strand
TGGATGTAATGCCTGACTCCATGACCGTAGGTTCTGAGTCCAATGTTATGTTCGGCATTAACAATACAGGAAAAGTAGTCCTTTATAATGTGACTGTCAATTTGAAGCTGACTCCATTAAACCGACCGATTATTATGTAGGAAATATCAAACCAGGTGAAACAGGAAATGTAGATACCATGCTTTCCGGTATCGCCGCAACGGCAGATGATGGTACAGTCCATGTGATCATCAACTATGAAGATGAAAATGGACAGCCTGCAGAGCCGGTGGAAAAAGAGCTGACTCTTCTGGTAGAGGAAGAGGTCCAGGAAGACTGGAATATGGATGTGCCGGAAGATATGGATGTTTCCGGACAGCCTGCTTCCGGGGCAAACAATAAGCTTCTTTTAGCGGGAGGCGGTGTGGCTTTTGTGGCTGTCATTGCAGCAATCGTATTTGCAGTGAAGTTCATCAAAAAGCGCAAAGAAGCAAAACAGCAAAAGGATGATGAAAATGAGATTTCCTGATCTTCTGATGATGAGCGTCAATAACCTGCGCAGACGAAAATTAAGGACATTTCTTACAGTTTTAGGTGTTATTATAGGAACGGCTTCGATCGTAGTCATGGTTTCCCTGGGAATTGGTTTAAATGAGATGACCATGGAACAGATCGCTTCCTGGGGCAGTCTGACTACCGTAGAGGTGTATGCAAATGATAATGGAAACTCTGTAAGGATCCTGGGAGGTTCCGGCTCTTCATCCTCATCTAAAAGCAGTGAGCCATCTTATATTACGGATGATGTGATTGATGAGTTTTCCAGGATCCCCTATGTAACAGGTGTATCTCCGGTCCTGGAAATGAATGTGCTGATGCGCCAGGGGGCTTATGAGGCTCAGTATATCAGCCTTACCGGTGTCAGCCAGTCCTATTTAAAGCAGCTGAATTTAGGAGAAGGCCGTATCCCGGCACCCGGTGAAATGGGAATGGTCTTTGGAAATGGTGTTCTCCAGCGTTTTACCAACGCGAAAACAGGAAAAGGCTACTGGGATACGGGAGAACTGCCGGATGTGGATCTTATGGGAAAGCCGATCTTTGTGGTTTTTGATATGGATGCTTATTATCAAAGCCAGGGAGCGGCACGGGAGATGATGGAAACAGTGTGAAACCGCCGAAGAAATATATGATCCCTGTAACAGGACTGATCGCAGGCGGCATCGATGACTGGAATAATTATTCCTGGTCTGTATATACAGATATTGACGGCTTAAAAGAACAGCTGAAAAAGGCTTTTAAAAAGGGAACCGTGATCCCGGGACAGCCTACGAATAAAAAAGGAAAGCCATTAAATTATATTGTATACAACAGTGCAGAAGTCTTTGTAGATGATATGGAACATGTGGCCCAGGTGCAGGAAGATCCTGGCAGATAAGGGCTATCAGGTCAACAGCCAGATGGACTGGCTGGAAAGCTCCAGACAGCAGTCCAATATTGGTACAGGCAGTTCTTGGGGGCATTGGAGCTGTGTCTCTGTTTGTAGCAGCTATCGGTATTGCAAACACCATGATGATGTCCATTTATGAGAGGACCAAAGAGATCGGTGTTATGAAGGTTTTAGGCTGTGATATGGGAAATATCCGCAGTATGTTTTTGATCGAGTCCGGTTTCATCGGTTTTATGGGCGGCGTGCTGGGAGCACTGTTAAGCTATGGTGTGTCCATTATCGTCAACCGTTTTGTAAGCATGTCTGATATGATGGGGATGAGCGGAAATTTATCCAGGATCCCTTTATGGCTGGCATTTGCAGCTATAGGCTTTGCTATTTTTGTGGGAATGGCAGCCGGTTTCATGCCTGCTATGCGTGCTATGAAATTAAGCCCTTAGCTGCGATCCGCAATGAATAAATTATAAGAAAACTAATAAGTAAAACTTCTAAAAAGCACTTGCATTATTAGTAAAACCATATATATTAAAAACAGTTAGAAAGCACAGCGTGTGACTGGCGGAAAGTGGATCAACCACAGGGAGCACGCAGGAAGTGAGAGCCGTCCGCCTGGGCACGAAATAGGTTATTCGTGTGCAGGTGGGCGGTTTTTGAATGCTATAGCTGATCTGTTTCCTGCTTTGGCGGGAATACATACACCTTACACCTTATAGAAATCAGGAGGATCATACCATGTATATGAAAAATCTGGAACAGGAATTAAAAGAGAATGCATACCCGGGCCGTGGAATTGTCATTGGCGAAAGCAGGGACGGCAAGACAGCAGTTACCGCTTATTTTATCATGGGACGCAGCTCCAACAGCCGCAACCGTGTATTTGTAGAAGATGGAAACGGGATCCGCACCCAGCATTTGATCCTGCAAAGTTAGAGGATCCAAGCTGATCATCTACGCTCGGTGCGTGTCGACTGGGAAATAAGACCATTGTTACAAACGGTGACCAGACGGATACCATTTATGAGGGAATGGATCATCAGCTTACCTTTGAGCAGTCCCTGCGCAGCCGTGAATTTGAACCGGATGCACCAAACTACACACCACGTATTTCCGGCGTTCTCCATGTGGAAAATCAGAAATACAGCTATGCCATGTCCATTTTAAAGAGCAACCAGGGAAATCCTGACTCCTGCCTGCGTTTTACCTTCGCATATGAGAATCCGGTTCCTGGAATGGGCCATTTCATCCATACTTATATGCACGACGGCAATCCCCTTCCAAGTTTTGAAGGTGAGCCAAAGCCTGTAGAGATCGAGGGCAATATTGATGAATTTACAGATAAGGTATGGAACAGTTTAAACGAGGACAATAAGGTATCTCTGTTTGTCCGTTTTATTGATATTGAAACCGGAAAATGGGAGTCCCGTATTGTAAACAAGAATAAGTAAAGCTCAATACAGATCAGTAGATTTAGAAAGAACCTGCAAAAAAGACTTTGAAAATACATTTGGTATAAAAGGAGAATTTCACATGAAAGAACTGGAATTAAAATACGGATGCAATCCAAATCAGAAACCTGCAAAGATCTTCATGAATGACAATAAAGACCTGCCAGTCACCGTTTTAAGCGGCCGCCCAGGCTATATCAACTTCTTAGACGCATTAAACGGCTGGCAGCTGGTAAAAGAATTAAAAGAAGCAACCGGACTTCCGGCAGCAACTTCTTTTAAACATGTATCACCTGCAGGTGCAGCAGTAGGTCTGCCACTTGACGATGTTTTACGCAAGATCTACTGGGTAGACGATCAGGGAGAACTTTCCCCGCTGGCAAGTGCCTATGCAAGAGCCAGAGGAGCAGACCGTATGTCTTCTTTTGGAGATTTTATCTCATTATCGGATGTGTGTGACGTTGCTACTGCAAAGCTGATCAAGCGTGAGGTTTCCGATGGCGTGATCGCTCCCGGATATGAACCGGAAGCACTGGAGATCTTAAAATCCAAGAAGAATGGCAACTACAATGTGATCCAGATCGATCCTGACTATGTACCGGAAGAATTAGAGCGTAAGCAGGTATTTGGTGTTGTATTTGAGCAGGGCCATAATAATTTAAAGATCGACAAAGAAATGCTTAAAAATATTGTTACAGAAAATAAAGGATCTGACCGAAGAAGCAGCTATGGATCTGGTAATTTCCCTGATCACTTTAAAATACACCCAGTCCAACTCCGTATGCTTTGTAAAGGGTGGACAGGCTATTGGTATCGGTGCAGGACAGCAGTCCAGAGTACATTGTACCAGACTGGCAGGCAGCAAGGCAGATAACTGGTATTTACGTCAGAACCCAAAGGTATTAAACCTGCCATTTATTGACGGCATCCGCAGAGCAGACCGTGACAATGCCATTGACTTATACATTGGTGAAGATTATATGGATGTTCTGGCTGACGGAAGATGGGAGAAGATCTTTAAGGAAAAACCGGAAGTATTTACAAGAGAAGAAAAGAGAGCATGGTTAGACGGTCTTACAGACGTAGCTTTAGGTTCTGATGCCTTCTTCCCATTTGGAGATAACATTGACAGAGCACATAAAAGCGGTGTAAAATATGTGGCACAGCCAGGCGGCTCCGTAAGAGATGATCAGGTTATTGATACCTGCAACCAGTACGGCATGGTAATGGCATTTACCGGTATCCGTCTGTTCCATCACTAGAAACTGCTTTGATCAGGATGATCAGAAACTGACCACAGGCAGAAATACCCCTGGCTGAGATCAAGGGGGGACGAATACTTATGATGAAAGATCTTACCAGAGAGCATCCGGATAAAATTTTATGGCGCTTTCTGCTGCCTATGTTAGTCAGCGTAATGTTTCAGCAGATCTATAATATTGCGGACAGCTGTATTGCCGGCCGCTTTGCAGGAGAGGACGCCCTGGCTGCAGTCGGGGCGTCTTATCCCATTACAGTTATATTTATGGCGTTTGCGTAGGGACCAACCTGGGAGCCTCTGTTGTGGTTTCCAGGCTTTTTGGCGCTAAGGATATGGCAAGGATGAAATCCGCGGTAAGTACGGCTTTTGTTGCCTGCGCTTTTATGAGCTTTTCCTCACACTCATCGGCTATTTCTTCTGCGGCAGTATGATGAGGGCTGTCCACACACCGGAAAATATCTTTGCAGACGGACAGTTATACTTAAAGATTTATGTTTACGGCATCACATTTTTACTTCTGTATAATGTATGTACCGGTATTTTCACAGCATTGGGAGACTCAAAAACACCCCTGTATTTCCTGATCGGTTCATCTGTGGGAAATATCATCCTGGATTATTATTTTGTAGCCTGTGTAGGACTGGGGGTAGCAGGTGTTGCCTGGCTACTTTTATTGCCCAGGGTATTTCTGCTATTTTAGCACTTACATTTCTGGCAATGCGCCTGAAAAAGATAAACTGTGAGGGAACTTTTCAGTGGCTGGACCTTGTACTGTTAGCCCAGATCGCTGCCATTGCCATTCCAAGCATTATGCAGCAAAGCGTTTTATCCATTGGAAATATGTTTGTCCAGGAGATCGTAAACCGCTATGGTTCCGCGGTGATCGCAGGTTATTCCGGTGCTATCAAGTTAAATACTTTTGCTATCAATTCATTTATGGCTCTTGGAAGCTGTCTTTCCAGCTATACGGCCAGAACCTGGGAGCAGGAAAGAAAGAACGGCTGCCTTTGGGATTTCGTACCGGTATCCGTTTATCAGTAATTGCTTCCCTTCCTTTTATAGTCCTTTATTTCTTTGCCAGCAGACAGATGATGGGGCTGTTTTTAAATGACTCCAGTATCGATGCCATCAATGCAGGACAGAAATTTTTACATATTGTAAGTCCTATGTATTTTATGATATCTATTAAGTTAATGACAGACGGCATTATCCGCGGGGCAGGGGCCATGCATTATTTTGTAATGGCTACAGTACCGGATCTGATCCTGCGTATCCTGGTAGCATTGCTTTTGACACAGTATTTTGGAAGTACAGGCATCTGGATGGCATGGCCTTTTGGATGGATCGCAGCAACGGTCCTGACGATCATTTTCTACAGACGCATTATCACAGGCAAGTATGTGATACGCCTGTAGCAGCTTTGCCATATAGTACCCGGTTGTAACAGGATTGGACAGATCCGTTCAGATTGATTCTTGAAAGTGGTTACAAACTGTGTAAATTTTAATAGTATGCAAAAGTATGACGAGAATGACATCCCAGATAAGTGGCGATACAGGAAGAGAAGGATAGACGCCGGTGGCAGAAGAGACAAGAAATTCAGAGAATACAACTGCAGAGAGTACAACCACAAAAGAAGAAACCGTAAAAAAGAAATATCATCTGGAAACTATGTAAATATATGATAAAAGGCACAGGCTATCTGTGTCTTTTTCTTGTTCCCTGTTTATCTTATTATCTATTTGAGTATGTAACGGGAAATCTGGAAAATATTTCCATTTTTATGGCGGCTTTGAATATATGCTGGGCTTATGTATTGTACCTTGTACTTACCGGTATTACAGGAACCACAAGGATATCTGTGCCGGTCGTGTCCATTGCCCTGCTGATCCTTTCTTTTGCGGAAACCTTTGTAGTAGATTTTCGTGACCGGCCGATCATGATCTGGGATGTGCTGGCAGTTCGCACTGCCATGACTGTGTCGGGAAATTATGAATTTGATGTTACAAAGCAGATGATACAGGCAGCCAAAGCTGTGATCGGAGCCAATATGATCCTCTGGTTCTTCCCGGTCCACGTAAAAGGCCTCAAAAAACGGCTGGTCTTTGGCGGCACCTGTATAGGAACAGCAGCAGCTTTTGTATTTGGCTTCTTTCACAGTGTAGTTCCTGCCCATCAGATGGGGATCAATATGTGGGCGGTCAACGACACCTATGACTCCTGCGGTTATATTTTATCTACGGCTATGTCCCTTCAGTATGTGGTGAAAAAACCTCCTGTAGAATACAGCCATGGAAAACTGGAAGCCATTTATAAAGAATTAACGGAGAAAGAAGAGCAGGAAAAGGAAACAAAGGCCGAAGGCACACAGAAAACGGGAGCCGGGGAAGAGACGGTGCAGCCTGTAAATCTGATCTGTATTATGAATGAAAGCCTTTCTGACCTGCGGGTGGTTGGAGATTTTTCCACAAACCAGGAATATTTTCCTTTTATCAACAGCCTGACAGAAAATACAGTAAAGGGCAGTCTTTGTATGCCTGTGTTTGGTTCTATGACCAGCAATTCTGAATTCGAGTTTTTAACGGGGGATTCCGTTGCCATGCTTCCGTCTAACTCCATTGCCTCCAGTTAATGTAAAACCAGATGCATGGACTATGGTAAGTACAGTGAAGGATCAGGATACCGTACAGTAGCCATGCATCCATATCCGGGAGAAAACTGGAACAGAAATACCTGCTATACCAATATGGGATTTGATGAGTTTTAGATGGTGATTATTATGAGGGCAGCGAACAGCTGCGTTACTATACCAGTGACCAGGCAGATTTTGAAAAGCTGATCCAGGTAGTAGAAGAGAAAAAGGATCCACAGGAAAAACTGTTCTTATTTAATGTTACCATGCAAAATCACGGTGGTTATGAGGGAACGTTTGATGAGTTTGACCAGACAGTATGGCTGACGGGAGATATGGAAGGGAAGTATCCAAAAGCAGATCAGTATCTGTCTCTAGTAAAGCGTTCCGATGATGCATTTGCCTATTTACTGGATTATTTCAGTCACAGCGATGAACCGACTATGATTGTTATGTTCGGTGATCACAGCCAAGTGTGGAAGATGAGTTCTTTGATGAAGTATACGGCACGCCAAGTTATGAGGTGCCGGTAAAGACAGGTTGATGTGGTATGAGACTCCATTTATTATCTGGACCAATTATGAACAGCCGTCTGAAGATATGGGAAAGCTGGGGGCAGTGTATCTGTCTTCTTATGTATTAAAACTGGCAGGTCTTGATATGACACCCTATAACCGTTTTCTGTTAGAATTGTCTGAGACTTATCCGTCCTTCATTTCCTGGGATTTATGATAATGAGGGAAATTATCAGTCCTGGGCAGAAACAGAGAATGAGGAAAATCCTCATAGAAAACAGGTTTTAGACTACGAGGCCATGGCTTATAACCACAGCATAGACAGCCGCAAATACGAGCCTTTGTTTACATTAGGAGAAGAAAATAACGCAGCTGAAGAATGAGATAGATGAGATACGTATGGGATCCAGGCTGTTCATGACAATTTTTACATTGACAGTGAGATCATGTTCCAAAAACCGGATCTTATGGACAACCTGTGGCTTGGAAGCAACCGCTTTGGACTGGTGTTCATTGAAAATGTAAGACCAGGTGAATATGATGCGATCCTTATGGATATCCAGATGCCTCATATGAACGGTTATGAAGCAACAAAAGCGATCCGCAGGAGTAAAAATCTGCTGGGACGTACCATACCGATCATTGCAATGATTGCCAATGCTTTCTCCGATGATGTGCAGAACAGTCTTGCAGCCGGTATGAATGCCCATGTGTCAAAGCCTATTTGGACCAGATGAGGATGAATAGAAAAATAGCACCGGGCAAGCCGCCTTCGCATAATATGTTAGTAAGAACATGCGGGGTGGCTTTTTTGAAGACTTTTCCGAAACCACTATCCCACGGAGAAGAAAAGCTGTACCTGAAACGCTGCAAAGAAGGCGACCAGACCGCCAGAAATATGCTGATCGAACATAACATGCGCCTGGTGGCTCATGTGGTAAAAAATATCAATGTCAGGACTATGATACAGAAGATCTCCTTTCTGCGGGAACCATCGGACTGATCAAGCAGTAAATACATTTGATGTAGATAAAGGTTCCAGACTGGCTACTTATGCGGCCAGATGTGTGGAAAATGAGATTCTCATGCTCCTTCGGGCAGGAAAAAGCGGGCAAAAGAAGTATCTTTATTTGAACCGATCGGCACAGATAAAGATGGGGAAACAGTCAGCCTGGTGGATGTGATCGAAATGGAAATCCAAAGACCATTGATCAGCTGATCCTGGATCAGGATATAAAAGAACTGTATCAGGCCTTTGACCAGAAACTTACGGAAAATGAAAAACAGGTCATCTCCATGCGCTATGGACTGTTTAAGGGAAAAGAGCACACCCAGCGGGAAGTAGCAGGAGTTTTAGGCATTTCCAGGTCCTATGTAAGCCGGATCGAAAAAAAAGGCAATTGGGAAATTGAGGGAAGAATTTGAAAAAATCCAATAAAAACACATAAAAAAGAGAAAAAATATGCATTGTTATTATTGAGGTTTCAGGCTATACTATTACAAAAGGACAAAATTTGTTCCTGGGAAGAAAGAGATAAGAAACGAGGAGGAATAATACGATGGCTATTTTAGTAACCGGAGGTGCCGGATATATAGGCAGTCATACCTGTGTGGAGTTGTTAAATGCAGGATATGATGTAGTAGTAGCAGATAATCTTTATAACTCCAGCAAAAAGGCAGTGGACAGAGTAGAACAGATCACAGGAAAGAAACTGAAATTCTATGAAGTTGATCTTTTAGACCAGCCAAAAGTAAAAGAAATTTTTGATAAAGAAGAGATCGAGGCAGTGATCCATTTGCAGGCTTAAAGGCAGTTGGGGAATCTGTACATAAACCTCTTGAATATTATAACAACAATATTACCGGAACTTTGATCCTCTGTGATGAAATGAGAAAACACGGAGTTAAAAATATTGTATTCAGTTCTTCTGCAACTGTTTACGGTGATCCGGCACAGATCCCGATCACAGAAAAGTGCCCGAAGGAGAGATCACCAATCCTTACGGACGCACCAAGGGAATGTTAGAGCAGATCCTTACTGACCTGCATACAGCAGATCCTGAATGGAATGTAATGCTGCTGCGTTACTTTAACCCAATCGGCGCTCATGAAAGCGGACTGATCGGTGAAGATCCTAAGGTATTCCAAACAACCTGGTACCTTATATCGCACAGGTTGCCATTGGAAAACTGGATCATTTGAATGTATTCGGAAATGATTATGATACTCCGGACGGAACCGGTGTAAGAGATTATATCCATGTAGTAGACCTGGCAAAGGGTCATGTAAAAGCCATGAAGAAGCTGGAAGCAAAAGAAGGTGTCAGCATCTACAACCTGGGAACCGGTGTTGGATACAGCGTTTTAGATGTACTCCATGCCTATGAAAAGGCTTGCGGAAAGAACCTTAAAATATGAGATCCAGCCTCGCAGAGACGGAGATATCGCTACCTGCTATTCTGACTGTACAAAGGCAAAGGAAGAACTTGGCTGGGTAGCAGAAAAGGGAATTGAAGAAATGTGTGCAGATTCCTGGAGATGGCAGAGTATGAATCCAAACGGCTACAGAGATTAGTTTTAAGCATTCATAGATCGTAGCACTTTATATGGCAGTACAGAGAAACTTTTCTGTGCTGCTATATTTTACCTAAAAGCAGGAACAAAATGTTCGGTTTTTCCATTGCATTTCTCTGACCCATGTGATAAAATAAGAAAACAAACAAATGTTCGGGCGGTGATGAGAAGTTGATCATACAGGAAAATCTTACAATACAGGAAAAACTGAAAATACTGACAGATGCGGCAAAATATGACGTGGCATGTACATCCAGTGGTGTACAGCGCCGTGGAAAGAAAGGTCATCTGGGAAATTCTTCTGAGGCAGGTATCTGTCACAGTTTCGCAGCAGACGGACGCTGTATTTCCCTGCTGAAGATCCTTTTTACCAATCAGTGTATTTATGACTGTAAATACTGTGTAAACCGCTGTACCAATGATACAGTGCGTACTGCATTTACTCCAGATGAAGTCTGCCAGCTGACGATGGAATTTTACAGAAGAAATTATATTGAAGGACTGTTTTTAAGTTCCGGTATCCTTTCTACTGCAGATCATACCATGGAGCTGATCTATGAGACCCTTTATAAGCTGCGCAATATTTACTGTTTTAATGGATATATCCACGTAAAATCCATTCCCGGAGCTTCCAGGGAACTGGTAGAGAAAACCGGATTTCTGGCAGACCGTATGAGTATCAATCTGGAACTGCCTACAGCTGCAGGATTAAGAGAACTGGCACCTGGAAAAACAAGGGAAAAGATACTTGCACCTATGCGTCAGGTACAGCAGGGGATTGCTTTGTCCGGACGTCTGTTAGGGTATGACAGGGGATACAGGAAAATGTTCCCTTCTGACAGGCTGGTTTTGCAGGAGGAGCATCTCTGATACAGCCTGAATTAACAGGGAAAGATCTTCTTATGCCTTTTGGCAAAGCAGACAGTCCGGCACTGGCATTAAAAGAGCGCCATTATGGGACAAAAGCCTTTGTGCCTGCAGGACAGAGTACACAGATGATCGTAGGCGCTACACCGGAAAATGATTTTCAGATGCTTTCCGTGACACAGGCCCTTTATCACAATTTTGGACTAAAGCGTGTTTTTTATTCTGCCTATGTTCCGGTTAATGAAGACAGCCATCTGCCGTCTCTTCCGGGGGGACCGCCCCTTTGAGGGAGCACAGGCTTTATCAGGCTGACTGGCTTTTACGTTTTTACGGATTTAAGGCAGAGGAACTTCTTTCCGAGAAGAAACCGAATTTTAACCTGTTACTGGATCCAAAATGCGACTGGGCGCTGCAAAATCTGAAAGAGTTCCCGGTAGAAGTAAACAAAGCTTCTTATGAACAGCTTCTTCGCGTGCCGGGAGTGGGCGTAAAATCAGCCAGACGGATCATTGCTGCCAGAAAACAGGGAAAACTGGATTTTGATGGCTTAAAACGGATCGGTGTGGTTTTAAAAAGAGCCCGTTATTTTATCACCTGTTCCGGGAAAATGGAAGTCTCCTGCAGCCTGGATGAAGATCATATAACCAGTGCCCTTATAGGAGATGAAAGACGGAAGATATGGGACATTGAAAACAGGAACAGCTACAGGCAGCTTTCCCTGTTTGATGATATGCATCTGGAAGAAGAGAAAAACTCTCTTTTAAAGGATCAGCTGGTAAAGGAAGCAGCGGGAAGTGCTGCCTTTGGACAGTTATGAGAAAATACAGGAGAAACGAACATGACGATCTTTTTGTGCGAACCTGGTTATACAGGGATCTTAAGTGGTATCTATGATGCGGGAATCAGTAAGATACCACAGGATGAACTGCGGCTGGAGATAAAAAACAGTGGGCAAAATGTAGAGCTTTTTGCTGTATACAGGGAATGCAGTCCATCAGAAGAAAAAGGGAAAAGGTATTGGAGACAGTACGTCAGCGATTGATCCATATTCGAGCCAGTCCTTGATATGCTTGGCCAGTCTCAGCGAGGATGTTTTGCGGGCGGATAAAATGTACCGGTATCTGAAAGTGCTGTTTTTGCGGGGGGCATCGGCCGCAGACCAGCTGCAGATCCCTGCAGTCCATGAGATATTTAAGCTGTGTCGCAGTGTGTATAATGAAAAACATCAGTTTATTGAATTTTTGCGGTTTTCGCAGATGGAGGGAGGCTTTCTTGCCGGAAAGATACAGCCGAAAAATGATGTGTTAGAACTGATCGCACCTTATTTTGCAGACCGGCTGGGAGAAGAAAACTGGCTGATCTGTGATATAGGAAGAAAAAAGGCAGTAATACATGAAAGAAGGGAGAAAATGGCTTTTGGCTGAACTTTCATCTGATGAGATGGAACGCCTGCAAAGGGAAGGAACAGAGGAAAACTGGGTCAAAACTTGGAAGACTTTTTTTACAGCGATCGCTATTGAAGAGAGAAAAAATCCAAACTGACCAGAGAAATCACCTGCCTTTACGGTTCAGGATCTTATGACGGAGTTCAGTGATAAATTTGTTGCAGATTTGTTGCAGTTCGTAAAAATAGGCTTGCAATTTCTTCTTTTGTTGGATACACTGGTGATGTCACCCTCAGGTGATATATACGTCTGGTATCTTTAATTATTCTAAAGTATCTATTATTTTTACTTTTACTAATTCTATTTAATCCAAAATAACAGGGAAGGCAGGGGAAAGTGTATCCATTTGTCGAAAAAACAAAAGAAGGGAGCGTTGCGCATGTTTACACAGATAAGCAGTGCCGGGATCCGGGGAATGGAAGGATTTCTGGTATCTGTAGAAGCAGATGTATCCAATGGACTGCCTGGGTTTTCTATTTCCGGGCAGCTGGCACTGGAAGTAAGAGAGGCTCAGGAACGGGTGAGGACGGCGCTGAAAAATTCAGATTTTCAGCTTCCGGCAAAGAAAATAACGGTAAATCTGTCACCGGCCGGAAGACGAAAGGAGGGAACAGTCTTTGATCTTCCTATTGCAGCCGCTGTTTTAGGGGCGTTTGAACTGTTATCAGCAGAAAAACTAAAAGATGCCCTGCTGATCGGGGAGCTAGGATTAGACGGCAGTGTCAAACCTGTAAGGGGTGTGCTGGTCCTGGTATCGGCTGCAAAAAAGATGGGATTTAGGCGGTGCCTTTTACCGGTGGCGAATGTATCAGAGGGAACTCTGGTAGAAGGGATACAGATCATAGGGATACAGTCCCTTCGTCATTTACAGGAAGTTTTATCACAGGATAACTGGGAAGATATGGATCTGGAAATATCTGGGAATATAAACAGACGGACTTTTAAACCAGAGTATCTATTTGATTTTAAAGAAATATGTGGTCAGAGTGTTTTGCGCCGGGCTGCAGAAGTAGCAGCAGCCGGAAGACATGGGCTTTTGATGTGCGGAAGCGCAGGAACAGGAAAATCCATGGTGGCAAAGCGTATTCCTACGATCCTGCCAGCTCTTTCCTGGGAAGAAAATATAGAAATATCAAAGATTTACAGTCTTTGCGGATTACTTCCCAAGGGACAGCCATTGCTTTCCCAAAGACCTTTCCGCTGTCCACATCATACGATTTCACCCCAGGGCCTTACAGGCGGCGGAAAAGTGCCTAAACCAGGGGAATTATCCCTTGCTTCCGGAGGTGTGCTGTTTTTAGATGAACTGCCTCATTTCAGCAAAGGGGCCATAGAGGCTTTAAGAGAACCTTTGGAAGATCACCGTATTACAGTAAGCCGTGTAGCAGGAAGCTACGAATTCCCGGCAGACTTTCTGATCCTTGGAGCCATGAATCCCTGTCCCTGCGGGTTCTTTCCAGACAGAAGCAGGTGCAGTTGTACACCGATGCAGATACAAAATTATTTAAACCGGCTTTCAAGACCGATCTTAGAACGCTTTGATATCTGTGTGGAAGCAGCGCCGGTTTCATTTTGGAATTGGAAGACCAGACCATGGCAAATGAAGACTCCGCTACGATCCGCAGCCGGGTGGAAAAGGCAGTGAAGATACAAAATTATCGCTTCCAGGGAACGGATATCCACAGCAACAGCCGCATGGGCCAGAAGGAGATCCAGCGTTTTTGTCAGTTAAAAGAAGCAGAGCGCCGGTTTGCAAGAAAAGTATATGAGGCAAGGGGGATAAGTGCCAGAGGATACCACAGGGTATTAAAAACAGCCAGGACCATTGCAGATCTGGCAGGAGAAGAATGGATACAGAAAGAACATTTATCAGAAGCCTTTGGCTATCGTGCATTGGAGGAACGGATATGGGGGCAGAAGCATTAGAAAAAGTATCTTTGTACTGGCTTTGTCATCTGCCGGAAGCAGGGGCTTTGCAGATACGTCGGATCGGAGAGCTGGCAGGCAGTTTCAGAGAAGCATATTATATAGAAGGACACAAATTATGGAAAAAAGGAATTTTAAAAAAAGGAAGAAAATTGACCTAATCGTTTGATAACTGGAAAGAGAATTTCCAGACTGGAGAGGAATATTACAGGCTAAGTGAAAAGGGGATCCGTTTTATTACACCTTTAGATGCAGACTATCCTAAAAGACTGTATTCTGTATACGACTATCCCATGGGGCTTTATATAAAAGGAGAACTTCCCGCAGAGGACAGGGCTACAGCGGCTGTGATCGGGGCCAGAAACTGTACTGCCTATGGAAGAGAGACTGCTGACGTATATGGGACGGGAACTGGCAGCTGCCGGTGTGCAGGTCATCAGCGGTATGGCACTGGGAATTGACGGCGCAGGTCATGAGGGTGCTTTAGCTGGGGGAGGTAAGACTTATGCAGTCCTTGGCTGTGGTGTAGATCAGTGCTATCCCAGAAGTAACTATGAACTGTATGAGAGCATTCCTTTTCATGGAGGACTGATCTCAGAGTACAGTTTAAAAACTCCTCCTGTTCCCAGAAACTTTCCTGTTCGCAACCGGATCATCAGTGGATTGTCAGATGTTATTCTGGTGATAGAAGCAAAAGAAAAAAGTGGATCCTTATTACTGCCCAGGCAGGTTTAGAGCAGGGAAAGGAGATCTATGCACTTCCGGGACGGATCACAGACGCTTTAAGTACAGGCTGTAATCAGTTGATCTCAGAAGGGCCCAGGTCCTTTTCGCCGGAAACGGTACTGGA
>ENA-OQJH01000845-OQJH01000845.1-human-gut-metagenome-genome-assembly--contig:-NODE-845-length-14939-cov-1.924116_pt1 | contig 14939 bp, 15 predicted proteins | sample MGYA00242597_ERZ504763 | MGnify/ENA primary metagenome ERZ504763 (study PRJEB26092, sample SAMD00036359) | human gut metagenome | host: Homo sapiens | study: EMG produced TPA metagenomics assembly of... | reverse complement strand
CTCTACCGGACGCCAGACCGGAGTATACAACTACATCCGTCTCTATCAGTACAGCGACTTCATCACCGGAGCCGACGGCGAACTGACCTTAAAGCCGGAACTGCCTCAGCCTTATCAGAAGGTATATCCGGGTGACGCCATGTACGCCGACCTCAACGGAGACCACATCGTGGACGGTAATGACAAGAGCGTAGCAGGTTATGCTACCCGTCCGGAATACGTTTTCGGTATGAACATGGGATTCGACTGGAAAGGATTCAACTTCACCATGCAATGGGTGGGTTCCAAGAACGTTAACAGAATGTATGACATCGAATACCGTATCCCTTATACGAATGCCGGAAAGCGTGGTTTGCTGACCTACTTCTACGACGGTTGCTGGACTCCGGAAAACCAACTGGGAGCTACTTATCCGCGTCCGTCGGAAGAATCGGAAAGCTGGAACTCCGAACCCTCTACCCTCTGGTTGGTGGATGCTTCCTATCTCCGCTTGAAGAGCCTGAGCTTCGGTTATACCATCACCGGAAAGAAATTCCTGAAGAAACTGGGCCTCAGCTCACTCGGATTAAACTTCAGCGGCTACAACCTGCTGACCTTCTCACCGCTTAAATATCTTGATCCGGAAAGTGATCCTAACCGATTCGGAGATTATCCGCTGATCAAAGTATATAGCTTCGGTTTAAATCTTAACTTCTAAAAAACGACTGTATGAATAGAATAATAAAAGGACTCGGAATAGCATTGGGTTGCGTACTGATAGCCTCCTCCTGTTCTGAAATCAGCTTCGGGGATAAATTTCTGGCGACCAGCCTGAGAGTTCCGGAGCGACTACCGAAGAAATGTTCTCTTCGAAAATAAATGCCGAAAAGGTGCTGACCAAAGCATATACCGGATTACCTTATGGGCTACCGACCGGCTCTGACTACAAATTGGGTGTGAACATACTTGAATCAATCACAGACTTATGTTATAGTTTCCGTGATAATATCAGTGACGGTCCTGTCAAGCTCTATTACAACGGAGCACTCAGCGCCAACAATGTTCCCAAAAATTCCGCTTACCGTTATGGAAGCAAATCCGACTGGACTACAATCCGTTATGCCTGGTTGTACATTGAGAACGTAGAAAAAGTGCCCGACATGACAGCCAGCGAGAAAAGCGAGCGGATCGCGGAAGCCAAGTTTGATCTCCCTCTGCTATTTCGAAATGCTGAGATATGTAGGCGGTGTGACATGGCTGGACCACTATGTAGACGTAAACGAGACAATGAATTTCCCCCGTATCACTTTGCCGAAACGGTAGAGAAGATCGTAGGATTGCTCAACGAAGCCATCAACTCCAATCTGGCCTGGAAAGCCGAGAAAGCAGATGACGGACGTATGACCCTGGCAGGAGCGATGGCATTAAAGTTCAAGGTATTGCAATGGGCAGCCAGTCCGACTTTCAACTCAAACACTAAATGGCATCCGGAAGCAGACGAATATACCTGTTACGGAAATTACAGCGACCAACGATGGAAAGATGCCGCCGAAGCAGGCGCAGCCTTTTCACAGAATTACAAAAACGGCACGAATACGAACTGATTCAACCTACGGAAGAGACGCACCGGGCAAGACGTCTGGCCTATCGTCAGGCCTACTACAACCGCGGCGGAACAGAAATATTAATCTCTACCCGTCAAGGATATGGCTCCGATGTTCACAGCAGCTTTATCGGCCAACGTTATTACAGCGGCCTACATTGAACTATGTAGATATGTTTCCGTGGGAAGACGGAACTGATTTTCCGGCAAATTTCGACTGGAAGTCACCCTCCAAGCAACCGTTCTTTACAAAAGGCGAAATGGTGCCCACCCGCGACCCACGTCTGTATGAAAATGTAGCTTGTCCCGGAGACACCTACTGCAACGGAACAACAGCTCCTGTTTATATCAACCATGCCGACTACAAAGACGGTAGCGGATTCCTGATCATGAAGTACATCTTACAGGAAAACAACGATCGCGAAGGTCCGGTACAATGGTCACACACCCGTCTGGCGGAAATCATGCTGGGATATGCGGAAGTACTCAACGAAGTCAACGGACGCCCTACCGACGAGGCTTACAAATGGTAAACGATGTACGAAAGAGAGTAGGTCTGCCGGAACTTTCCAAGACGATGAATCACGATCAGTTCCTCGAAGCAGTACTGAGAGAAAGAGCACTCGAATTAGGATTTGAAGAAGTACGCTGGTTCGACCTCGTTCGCAGAGACCGTCAGAGCGACTTCAAGAAGAAGTTGTACGGACTCAGAAGCAGAGGTAACGACCTGAACAATCCGACTGAGTTCACCTTCGAGAAGATCGAACTGGGAGACCATTACTGGGCTACCAACTGGGATACCAAGTGGTATCTGGCTCCGATTCCTCAGGAGGAAATCAACAAGCAATATGGAATGACCCAAAACCCGGGCTGGTAAATGACACGTTAACTAATATCGTTTGAACAATGAATAAAATAAATTATATATTAATCACTCTGCTCCTGGGAGGTTCGGTATCCCTGAATGCACAGACATCGAAAGCTGCTTCGGAAATGCAGCTGGCAGATACACTGAGCATCGGCTACCAGATGAACGTATCTTCCCGGACCAGCAGTTACTCTATCAACGGAGTCAATGCTTCCGCATTCGAAAAATCCCCGTACATAGATATCAGCAAAGCTTTGTATGGAAAAGTGGCAGGTCTGAATGTATATCAGGGTACAGGCTCGTCAGCCGATAACGTATCCACCCTCTCTATACACGGAAATGCCCGCTAGTATTAATTGATGGTTTCCCACGTGATATCAGTGACATCACTTCGATGGAAATCGAATCATGCTACGTTCTGAAAGATGCGGCAGCCGCTGCTCTCTACGGTATGCGTGGTGCGAATGGAGTAGTACTGATCACGACTAAACGCGGAATAAGCAATGGTCTGAAGGTAAATGTGGACTATAATTTCGGTGTCAATACCCAATTCCGTTCTCCGGACTTCGCAGATGCCTATACGTATGCGAACGCTCTTAACACCGCATTAAGCGGAGACGGTCTGCCTGCACGCTACAATGCGCAGGAACTGGATGCTTTCCGGACAGGAATCTATCCGTATGATTATCCGAATGTAGACTGGTGGAATGAAACGCTGAACAACACAGGATTGACCCACAACCTGAAAATGTCTTTCAGCGGAGGTAGTGACAAATTCCGTTTTTACACGGTAGTTGACTATTACCGGGATCGCTCCATGTTGAAGAAAAACACGGAAGATACACGTTTCGACACTACACCTACAGACACACGTCTGACCGTACGTACCAATCTGGACGTAAAAGTGACGGAAAGCACATTGCTGAAAGCCGGCATTGTAGGCAGACTGAAAGAATTCAGAGGTACCCGCTATGGACGCAGCGCTATTTTCAACAAAATCTATGGCATTCCATCCGCTGCATTCCCCATTCGTTATGAGAATGGCATTTATGGAGGTAGTTCTGTGTACGGAACCGGTAATCCGGTAGCTCTGTTGAAAGACTACGGACACATCCGTAACGTATACGGAACACTACTCGCCGACCTAAGCATCCGTCAGGATTTAAGTGCGTTGACCAAAGGGCTGGCAGCCGAAGCATCCGTCTCTTTCGATAATATCGGAGGAATGAATGAAACCACCAATAAAGAGTATCGTTACATGAACAGCAATGCAAGTATCACCAGCGATGGTACACTGGTGACAACTCCTGCCATTTATGGTACAGACTCCGAAACACTGGGACATACACAGCCTTTCGAAAGCTGATGCTACGCAGCGATTTCCAGGCAAAGGTGGATTATAACCGCACTTTTGGCAAACATCAGGTGGGAGGAGCATTGATTTATGATATGCAGTCTGTTGTCAAAAACGGCAGAAACAACTCTCAGAAGAATCAGTCTGTGCTGGTGAACGCCACATATACTTACGACAACCGTTACAGCCTCAATGCCGTATTTAACCGTTCGGGATCAGCTTACCTGCCCGACGGAGACAAATACTCGAACTATCCTGCCGTTTCCGCTGCATGGATCGTTTCCAACGAAGCATTTATGGAAAAGGTGACACCGATCAATCTCTTTAAGATTCGCGCCTCTTACGGTCTGTCCGGATGGGACGGCAATCTGAGCCACGAACTATGGCGTCAGTCTTATGGCAGCGGCGGTGCGGTTATAACTTCGGAGTGAATGCCGGAGGACAGTCCGGTGGCAGTGAAGGCGATCTGCCGGTTATCGGCTGGTAGCGGAAAAATCACAGAAAGCGACTTTCGGATTTGATCTCGCTGCTTTTGATAATCGTTTGAATGCAACAGTAGAAGGTTTCTACGAAAAAACGTTCGGATATACTTGTGTCAGGTGCCAATTCTACTTCCGGTATTATCGGTATCACAGTAGGTCAGGTGAACGAAGGAATCTATAAATACAAAGGAGTGGATGCTTCTTTGAGTTGGAATGATAAGATCGGTGATTTCCATTATGGTATTGGTGCTAGCATGTCATATCTGAATACAGAGGTAGTCAATGTAAACCAGGCATATCAGGAATACGACTACCTGTATACCAAGGGCAACCGTATCGGACAGATGTACGGCCTGGAAGCTATCGGCTTCTTCAACAGCCAGCAGGAAATCAACAACAGTCCGCAACAAACCTTCTCGGACGTAGCTCCCGGTGACGTGAAATACAAAGATCAGAACGGTGACAACCGCATCGACGAGAAAGACATTGTGAAAATGTTCGGTTCATCTGTTCCACGCTTCTATTTCGGATTCAATCTGAACTTCTCATACAAGAGACTGGAGCTTTCCGCTGATTTCCAGGGAATGACCGGAGTCACTGTTTCATTGCTCAACAGTCCGCTTTATAGTCCACTTGTAAGCAATGGCAACATTTCAAATACATTCCTGAATGAAGAAATAAGCTGGACACCGGAGAATAAGACCAATGCAACCATGCCGAGACTGACTACTCAAGAAAACTTGAATAACTATCGCGCCAGCTCACTGTGGTACCGTGACGGTTCATTCCTGAAACTGCGTAACCTATTGGTAGCTATACTTTCCCGAAATCGCAGACTCGCTTTGCCGACCTGAAAGTATTCGTACAAGGCACCAATCTGTTCTCATTAGACAATATCCATTTTGCCGATCCGGAACAACTTGGCATCGCTTATCCGTCGACAAGAAGTTATTGGGCAGGTATCAAACTTAATTTTTAATGCAAAGTAACAAATGAACATTATGAGAACCAAATACATACTCTTAACCATTTTGTCTTCGTTGGTCTTTGCTTCGTGCAACTACCTTGACTTTGATGAAACGAACAACCTGAAGACAAAAGAAGACATGTACAAGTATTTCGGTACAAGCAAATCAATGCTTACCCACGTATACTCATACATGCCACAAGGCTACCAACTGTTTGCGACCTCCGGCGGAATTTTCACCGAAGACAGATATTCCATGCGCGACTGTGCCAGTGATGACGGCGAATTCGGAGCCTATGCAGATAATATCCAGAATACCAATAACGGTAACTGGTCGCCTATTAAAACTTATGACGATTCATGGACCTGTATCGCGGTATACGTGCTGCCAACAGCTTTATAGCAGAGATTGCCCAAGTGGACTTCACACGCTACGAGCACGACGGACAATATACAAACTGGATGAAGCAGCTGAAATATTTCCCTTACGAAGCCAGAGTGCTGCGGGCACACTACTTCTTTGAACTGGCACGCCGCTACGGTGACATCGCCATGCCATTGGAAGTACTGACTGAAGAGGAAGCCAATACAATCGGCAAGACACCATTCAGCGAAGTTATCAGCTTCATTGTCAGTGAATGCGACGACGCTGCCAATAACTTGCCGGACAGCTATGTAAACGAACCGGGAGCAGAAATCGGCAGAGTGACCAAAGGCTTTGCAATGGCAGTAAAGTCAAAAGCACTGCTATATGCTGCCAGTAAGCTACATAATCCTTCTATGGATACCGAATTGTGGAAAAGTCTGCCAAAGCAGCAATAGATATTATCAACACAGGCTTTACTCTCTCGACCCCCAGGAGAGTGCCAACAACCTCGACTCAAAAGAAGTTGTACTGATGAGGATCAATGGTGATGACTCGGACTTCGAAATGTTTAATCTCCCGCTTCGCATGACTGCGGGAACACGCACTTCCAGTCTTATCCCATACAGCAATTACCCATCACAAAACCTTGTGGACGCATTCGAGACAGTCAACGGTTACAAAGTAACCCTAGAAAACACAGGATGGGTTTGCGAAGACCCTGCATTTGACCCGCAATCACCTTATGAGAATCGTGACAAACGTTTCTACCGCGCTATTCTTGCCAACGGAATGTCGTTTAAAGACTACACCATTGAAACCTTCAAAGGTGGCGCCGACGACGGAATCGTATCACAAGGCGGTTCACCGACAGGATACTTCCTGCGCAAGTACATTCAGGAAGCTACTAGCTTTGAACCGGGTAAAGAAGCTGTCAGCAAGCATCATTGGGTGATTTACCGCTATGCGGAAACATTACTAACGTATGCGGAATCTATGGTCAACGCTTTCAATGATGTCAATTACACAGATGAGACTTATAAGTATTCTGCTCTGTGGCTATCAATGAAGTGAGAAAGAATGCCGATATGCCGTTGATTCCTTCCATGGGAAAAGATGAATTCATGGAACGCCTGTACAATGAATGGCGTGTAGAGTTTGCTTTCGAAGATCATCGTTTCTGGGATGTACGGAGATGGAAGATTGCCGATACTACCAGCGGGAACTATACGGAGTAAAGATCGAGAAGCAGGCGGACGGTACGTTCAACTTCTACAAGAACCTTTACGAAACCCGTAACTGGAGAGATTGCATGTATCTGTATCCGATCCCTCAAAGCGAACTATACAAGAATACAAACTTAAATCCTCAAAACACAGGATGGTAATTAATTGTCTAATCTAATATTTAAAAGATATATGAAAAAGTTATATAGCAACACGTTAATGCAACTGATTCTCGCACTGTGCACATTCAGTTTTGTAGCATGCCAGGAGTTCGACATCGACTCACAGCCGGAAGGCCCTCTCAATATCCAGATAGATGCTCTGGAGTCTTACACTGCTTTGGCAACTTCTCCAAGCAATGTAGTTTTCAACATCAGCTCCAACACTCCCTGGACGATCGAAAGCGACCAGCAGTGGTGTAAGCCGACTCCTTCGATGAGTGCAGCCAGTTCATTGGTGTCGGAGATTGTGGTGACAATGGAAAACAATACAGGAAAGAAAGCACGTACAGCCAAACTGACTATCAAGGCAGAAGGCGTTGAAGGCACTAAGGTAGTTACTATCGAGCAGGCTTCGAAAGAAGACTTGGTGGTGGTTCCTTACGATGAACTGGTACCGACAGAAGGCGGCAGCATCACCTTTACCATTGCTTCCAACAAAGCTTGGGAAATCATTCCTTCCACCGCTTTCCTTTCCAATATCGACAAAACATCCGGTACAGGTAATGAAGATGCCATAGCAGAAACCGTAACTGTGACACTGCCCGCCAATGCAGGTGCCAAGAGAGCAGGCACGCTGACTGTAAAAACAGAGTTTGAAGAATACACCTTTACCATTACTCAGAATGGAGTGATCATTGAACTGGAAGAAGATCCCGAAAGTACAACAATCAGCATGCCCGGAACAGGCAGTGGTATGGAAAAGACTGTACTGATTCGCGCAAACAAAGAATGGAAAGTTGAAGTTCCTAAGAAATATCAGAGTTGGCTGAAAGCTGAGGCACTGAGTGAAACAGAGTTGAAAGTAACGACAACAACGACTAATAATCTGATGGTAAACCGTGTCGGCCACATCATTATGAAGACCAAAGAAGTCATCGACGGATTTGACGGCATTACGTTCGACATCAGTCAAGGTACTGCTTTCTGGAAAGAAGGAGGAGCAGATAACTATGTTGTGGATGAGGAAACCGGTTACATGACACTCTATGGCAGTGGAATAGTCACCAACTATTTATTCAAAAAAGGACGTCTCGCATTCGATTTCGAATCTATCAATTAACCGGAGAAGATTGGATTGAGTTTAATATGTGGCCCAACTCAGGAAATACAAACTTCCATTTGCATTTCTACGCAAATAAAGAAAGTAACTTCACTTGTGGAGGTTCAGGCTTAAACTGGACTCAGAAAACATTTACCTGGACATCGGAACAAACGAATGTAGTGAAGAAGATTGAATTCCTTGTTGTCAACAAAGAAGAAGGTTCGAACGCATTAGTTCTTAAACTGATTATTGATGGTGTTGAGGTTGCCGTATTAGATAATAACATAACCGATCCTTATGCAACCGAACCGGGAGCACCTGTATACTTCAGGATGCATACCACAAATAAAGCTTCCAATTTCACCGTGAAGTCTATCACATGGGAACCAGTAGAATAATAACCGAACCCTAAAATTCAAGAGTATGAGATTAAATATCAGAAAATCAATAATTACAGGCATTTCTCTCGCTACATTGCTACCTGCATTCTCTTTATTGCAGAGTTGCGATGACAGTGAAGCAGAGAAATGGGTAGACCTGCGCTATAGAGTAGAAGACTCCTATCTGGTTGAAGCGAAAAATCCGGAACCAGTCTCCTTCCAGGTCAAGTCAACTGACCCGTGGGAAGTATTCGGAAAATATGATTGGTACACCATCTCACCCAGTACAGGTGAGGCAGGTGAGACCTACACCGTAACTGTTACCTGCAAAGAAAACACTGAATTGGACGACCGTATAGACACACTCAACATTAAAAGTGACTACTGGACCGGAAAAAGATTCGTTCTGACCCAGAAAGGTACTGCTTACCTGAATGTAGAAGGCGTGGATATGATCGACCAGGAAGGAAACAGCGAAACATTCAGCGTACTCAGCAATCAGAAATGGACTGCTAAAGTAACAGACGGTGATATTTGGCTCTCCATCCAATCCGGAGCATCGGGCGAAATGAACGGAGAAATTACTGTCACCGCTTCACCGAATACAGGCGAACAACGTACCGGTATTGTAACCATCTATGACCGACACGGGAAAATAGCCAGAGAAGTACAATGTATACAAGACGGTGTATTGCTGACACCAGATACACCGGAAAACGGTAAGTGGTTTGCTATGTATGAACAGGCTCAGCAACTCACCATCCACGTAGAATCGAATGCAGAATGGGAAGTATCCAAAGAAAACGAAGCGGATGATACCTGGTATCACTTCGAAAAGACTTCATTCGACGGTTCTGCCGACATCGTGATTAACGTAGACGCACACGAAGGCTCTTCTGTCCGTACCGGAATTATCGTACTGAGCACCAAAGCTGCCGAAGGCGCTACTCCGCTTATGAAGACAATCAAGATTAAACAAGCGAATCCACAAAGACCTGTGGTTACTGAAGTAAACAGATCCATCAGCGGTGCTTACTACGGACCGGGTGGTTTAATGCCGGGTCATTACAGCTTCTATTGGGAACCGCTTGGCGACGCCAGTCTGACTACTTCTTCTCTTGGAGCGGAAAAGCATTTGACGGAGGAGACGTAGAACTTCGCTTCCATATTCTGAGCAAACGGACTCAATTAAGTACAAGACCGTGGAACGGTGACGTATACAATGAGAACAGCGGCCGTGATGTAGATACCAGCAAGCCAAACGTATTATCATTCGAGATACGCGAAGCTATAGATGCCAATGATCCAACTCAATCATGGATTTACTCGGAATGGATTCTCAACGGTACAGTCATAGGAAAAGCAACCAGCGACGGTGTGATAGACGCTAATGGTACAAGTGATACTTACAAAGTACCATTCTCGGATACCAAAGATGGTGGTAATTTCTCGATGACAATTTCTGGCGGCAGTGCCACACTGACTAAATGGGAATACATCGCTCCACTAGTATGGGGAGACTAATTCTCTAAGGATAGTGATTGCCTGAACTCCCCCAATCAGGCAATCGCTTCTAACAAACTCAAAAATCAATAAAAAGAAAAGAGTATGATGAAAAGAAAAATATTACTTATACTGAACATGGCAATCATCGGATTTTCCACTGCTGCCTGTTCGGATGATGAGACCAATTACATCACTTCCGGAAAGAAATATCCGCTCACTGATTTTGCCGTAGCAGTAAATAATGTGTCAGCGAATACGACTTCCTATTATCATGGGAAGATAGACCAGACAACCCACAGAGTGGAAATCGGTACGATCGAGGATGCCAATACCATCACCGGCGTAGACTATACGCTAATGAGCGATGGAGCCACCATCTCACCGGACCCGGCAACATTTGTACACAACTGGAAAAAAGAGCAGACAGTGACCGTCACCACCGAAGACAATCAAACAACGACCTATACTATCGTACTGACCAAGTTTGACGACACCATGAAGGACGTTCTCTTCATGGACGAGTTCGATGTGGACGGCAATCCGGACCCGACCAAATGGGTACTCTGCCAGAAAGCAGGCTCCGACTGGAACGACGAAATGTCCGAAAGTTATGACCAGGCTTACGTAAAAGACGGCAGACTTATACTGAAAGCCGAAAAAATAGGTGATGAATACAAAGCCGGCGGTATCGAAACGCAAGGTAAGTTTGACTTCACCTTCGGACGGGTGGAAGTAAAAGCCAAAATCACCAGTTACCCCAATGGCGCATTCCCCGCTATCTGGATGATGCCGAAGAAATATATCTATGACGGATGGCCGAATTGCGGAGAAATCGATATCATGGAACATGTGAAACAGGAATCCGCGATCCATCATACGATACATACTCACTACACGTATGATTTGAACATCAAAGATCCGTCCAACACCGCACAAGTAACTTGCAATTATCAGGATTGGAACATCTACGCTTTAGAATGGAGCGAAGACAAACTGACTTCTTCGTCAATGGACAGGAGACTTTCTCTTACTCAACCTGAAACTGGAGAATGAAGCAGAAATGAAGCAATGGCCGTTCACAAAAAGATTCTTCAATTCTATCTCATCCTGAACATGGGATTAGGAGGAGACAGACCGGGCTCATGGGCAGGTCCTATCGATGATGCCAACTTACCTGCCATCATGGAAATTGACTGGGTAAAAATAACCAAGTTAGATAAATAGGTTTTAAGGTAGGAGCCAAGGTTTTTAGGAACTTCTAAAGAAGGAGGAATGGAAGTATAGAGACTATTCAAAACTTTCATTCCTCTATTTGTTTCGGGTATTAAATCTTTTTACTTATTAAACATGAAACATGTATTATACGCATTATTAACGGCTGTAAGCATTTTATTCACTAGTTGCGGACCCTCTTCTAATACCAACAACCCACAGGTGCCAATGTGCCTCAACCGCAGCCTCAGCCCCAACCGGAAGTCACCCAGAAAGTAGTTATCGGCTACCTTGCGCTTGACGACTGGGAGTTTGAAAGTTTATTTCCTACGATAGAATGGAAATATCTGACGCATATCAATGCCAGCTTTGCAAGAGTAAAAGCAGACGGCACTCTAAACATTAATCCTGTCCGGAAGAGAATTGAAAGTGTACGTGAAACGGCTCACAAGCATAATGTCAAGATTCTGATATCTTTGGCTAAGAACAGTCCGGGAGAATTCACTACCGCCATCAATGATCCGAAAGCCAGAAAAGAACTGATACAGCAGATTATTGCATTCACTAAAGAATATAAACTGGACGGCTTCGACATCGATTATGAGGAATATGACAACTGGGATAAGAATTTCCCCTCATTATTGGTTTTTGCCAGAGGTTTATACCTGGCAAAAGAGAAAAATATGCTGATGACCTGTGCCGTCAACAGCCGCTGGCTTAATTACGGAACCGAATGGGAGCAATACTTCGACTATATCAACCTGATGAGTTATGACCGGGGAGCGTTTACCGATAAACCGGTCCAGCATGCTTCATACGATGACTTTGTGAAAGACCTCAAATACTGGAATGAACAATGTCGGGCATCCAAAAGTAAAATAGTGGGAGGACTTCCTTTTTATGGATATTCCTGGGAGGAAAGTCTGCAAGGCGCAGTGGATGACGTTCGTGGAATCCGCTATAGCGGCATACTCAAACATCTTGGAAATGAAGCAGCGGACAAGGATAATATAGGCAAGACTTATTATAACGGCCGCCCTACTATAGCCAACAAATGTAAGTTCATCAAAGAAAACGACTATGCCGGCGTGATGATCTGGCAATTATTCCAAGATGCCCACAATGATAACTATGACTTAAAGCTCATAAACGTTGTAGGCAGAGAAATGATGGAATAGACGAGATATACCGCTTTCTCTTATGCAGAAGACCCTATCCTGTTGTGCTTTTCACCTATTGTTATCAGATTTTTAATAGGAGATCTTCATCTTCACTCGAGTGATCTGATCTCATCACTAGAGTGAACAGATTTCTCCACTCTAGTGGCAAGATCGTTTCACCCGGGTGGAACGATGAAGATGTCGGTAAGAAAACATAAGTATATAGGCTTGATATGGCAAAGATATAAGGTATCCGAGCTACAAAGTACCTATTATTTGAAACTGATATATGAGATATTAACCCTCAAAAGGCAGACAGTTTTACCTACTTACGCAAGGAAAGGGAATGAGAGATGAGCAAAAAAGGAGGAGAGATAAGCTAAAATTGAAGGCATTTTGCGTAGAAAACAATGAGAGATACCTTATAGAAGAAGTATCTCTCATTGTATATCACACTGATTATATGCTATTTACCTCATATAGAATGAGAGTATGAGACTAATATTTATTTTTTTATTTCTAGTTATATGTTCCTAAGTCCAAGTTATCAATGCGATTTACTTATCCTGCTTCCTATAAGCGGAAGGAATCTCTCCTTTAATAGACTTGAAAACCTTACTGAAATAACGCAAAGAAGAGAAGCCGACCACTTCGGAGATTTCAGTAATGTTCATGGTAGTAGTAGTAAGTAACACGATTGACTGCTCAATGCGCTGCTTATTCACATAGTCTACAATCCCCATACCCGTGATGGCCTTCACTTTATTGAATAATAACGAACGACTGATACACATATTAGTAGCTATAAACGCAACATCCAGATCCGGATTACTCATATTATCCGCAATCAATGTATTCAATTTCAGCAGGAAAGTCTCATCCGCATTACTAAAGCTCACTTCCTTATGCGTCAAGAGCTTATCATCTTTATATCTTGCCCGTATCTGTTCGCGCTGCCTCAACTGATTATGAATCAATGCCAGCAAACCGTCTATTTCGAAAGGTTTCGGCAAAAAGGCGTCCGCTCCAGTCTTATAACCGGTATACATATTCTGAGAATTATGATAGGCGGTCAATAAGACAAAAGGAATATGGCTGATATCCAGATTAGTCTTCACTTCCCGGCAAAGTTCAAACCCATTCATCCGGGGCATCATGACATCACTGATGATAATATCCGGCAATCGGTCTTTGATCTGTTCCAATCCCTCTTTCCCATCCTTGGCAACATATACACGGGCAAAATAATTACTCAGCGTTTCTTTCAGATAACTTCGCAGTTCGGGAGTATCTTCGACCACCATCACTGAATATTTTTTCAGGAAGGTATAATCGATTCTATCCGGTTCATTCACTTCCACGCCTGTAGCTGCTTCCACAGAAGCCGGTTCCAGCTGTCCGCAAGTATCCGTGAATAAGGGTAGTTCAAAATAAAAGATGGCCCCTTTTCCCGCTGCATTCGAAGCGCCCACTCTTCCTTTATGGTGTGTGATGAGACTCTTCGCATAGGATAATCCGATGCCGCTTCCTCCTTTTTCATGTCCCCCCTGATAGAAACTGGAGAAAAGAGAGTCTGTGTCTACCATATTCAGTCCCATCCTTCATCCTGACAGAGATCCGAACCCAGTCTTTCTCTTGTGACAAGGTGGTAATCAGTGTAGTAGTGGTGCCCGATTCGCTAAACTTCAACGCATTCATCAGGAAGTTAGAAAGAACGAACTCGCACTTATTCTGATCGAAAGGTACCTCTTTTATCTGTTCGTCCAACTCATATTCGAGTCTGATACCTTTCACATGAAACTCATTGATGAACTTATCTCCGACAGAGCGCACCCACTCATTCAAAGGATGCGGCAATATATGCAGCATATCTTTTCCTTCTTCCAGTTTCCTTACATCAAGTACCATATCAATAATATTCTTCATCTGATATGCCTGCTTATAGATCGGGACCAACAACTTTTCCACATCCTGCTTGTCCGACTCCTGATTGATAATACGCTTCAATGGTGCACAAATCAGTGTAAGAGGAGTGCGAAGTTCATGACTGATGTTCGTCAGGAAATTAATCTTTTCTTCATACATCTTATTTTTCAGACGCATAATCTCCCGCTTCTGTTTGGCTTTCTTCTTGCGATAGAAGTAGTAGACAATGCTATAAGCCACTGCTCCCAACAATATATATAATCCCACATAGAACCAACCGGTCTTCCACCAAGCGGAGTAACCACAACATGCAGAATGGGTTGTTTCATACTCCACCTCCGTCACGGGTATAATAAGAAGCGGTAATCGTATACTCCCCTATCGGCAGATAATTGATAACCAAAGAGTTTGAATTGGAACTCGCCAATTCCTGATCGAGCCCCTCTATATTGAAACGAAAGAAATTCTTGCGGAACACATCGCTTTCATTCAGCAGAACTTCAGTTGCAGGGAAGAAAAGTTCCAGGGAATCTGAATTGTTTCAGCCGCTTCCTGCGGCTCTTCGGATAACGAGACAGGCAGACCGTTTAATAATACATCCAGCAGTTCGACCGTATAATCCTCATCTGTATCAAAATGAACGGCAGAG
>ENA-OQJH01000844-OQJH01000844.1-human-gut-metagenome-genome-assembly--contig:-NODE-844-length-14953-cov-1.676514_pt1 | contig 14953 bp, 16 predicted proteins | sample MGYA00242597_ERZ504763 | MGnify/ENA primary metagenome ERZ504763 (study PRJEB26092, sample SAMD00036359) | human gut metagenome | host: Homo sapiens | study: EMG produced TPA metagenomics assembly of... | reverse complement strand
TTCCGCTTCTGCCCAAAAGGTGACAAATGAAATCTTAAACAAGTAAAGCTGGAGAAGTATTCTCTGCTATTACACAGCAAACTGGTCTTACGGTGGCTTATAGCCGTACGATCGTCAATCCGGATCGAATAGTGACGGTAGAAGCAAAGAATCAGGAACTATCTAAGTTCTGAATGATTTGTTTCTCGGTACTAACGTAAACTATGAGATCGGAAAAACAAAAATTTATTTGAAGGAGAAAGTTACGGATTCTGAACAACAAACCAGTAATGCGAACAAAAGAAATATATCCGGTCGGGTAGTCGATGAAAAAGGAGAGCCGATTATTGGCGCCAGTGTAATGGTGCAAGGCAGCTCTTTGGGTACAATAACGAATGTAGACGGACGTTATACTTTGGCTAATGTTCCCGAAAACAGTACGATTACAGTATCATACATTGGATATATTACGGTTAATTACGCTGCTACCAGCAGAAATCTGTCCCAAGTAGTTCTCCGCGAAGATAGTAAGACACTGGAAGAAGTGGTAGTGGTGGGATATGGTACGCAAAAGAAAGTAAACCTGACTGGTGCCGTTGCTATCGTTTCGGGTGATTAACTGACGACCCGTTCTGCTGCCAACTTATCACAGCTTCTGCAAGGTTCTGTACCGAATATGAACGTAAACTTAGTTCGGACGTCCCGGACAAGGGGGAAGCTTCAATATCCGTGGAGTCAACTCCATTAGTGCGGATGCGGCACCTTTGACTATTATTGATGGAATCGAGGGAGATATAAATAAGGTAAACCCCAATGACGTAGAATCCATCAGTGTTTTAAAGGATGCTTCGGCTGCTGCCGTATATGGTGCCCGTGCTGCTTATGGAGTTATTTTGGTTACAACCAAGAATGGAAAGATAGGAAAGACCAATGTCAGCTATAACGGTCGTTTCAGTTTTGGTGATACAACAACTTCTACGGACTTTGAGACGCGTGGTTATTATTCGGCCGGTATCAATGATATGTTCTACAAAACATACCAGGGCGTCCCTTATACACATTATACCCAAGAAGATTACCATGAATTATGGATTCGCCGTAATGATAAAGTGGAAGATCCTTCCCGTCCATGGGTGGTAGAAAAAAACGGAGAGTATAAATATTATGGCAACTTTGACTGGTATAATTGTTTGTTTGATAATACCCGCCCCACTTGGGAACATAACTTGACGGTTTCGGGAGGAACCGAAAAAGTGAAGTACATGCTATCAGGCAACTACTATAATCAGAAAGGAATTATCAGAATAGATCCGGACCGTTTTAAGAAATATACTTTTCGTTCGAAATCATTGCCAATATCACTTCCTGGTTTGAATTGAGTAACAATACTTCCTATTACCATTCTGAATATACCTATCCGGGACTATCAGGAGTGAATGACGTTTTCACCAGAGCCGGGCGGCATGCTTTGGCAAGTATTGTGCCGATGCATCCGGATGGAACTCTGGTTTACAGAACAGGTTTGACAGACACAGGAGAAGTGGCAGATGGTGTTAGTGCCGTATTATTGAATGGCGGCCACCATAACCGGGATCGTGAATATGAGTTTGTAACTACGTTCGAGGCCGTATTGAAACCCATCAAGCATTTTGAGGTTCGTGCAAATTACAGCTGGGCGCATTACAACCAGCAGAATTTGAATCGTTCCGTAGATGTGTTATACTCCAGAAATCCGGGAGAAACAATCACAATGGATAACGGACGTACCAGAGGAAATTATTTGTCGGAAGCACAAAATAACCAGATACGCCAAACTTTCAACTTATACGGGACGTATGACAATACCTTCGCAAATGCACATTCTGTAAAGGTCATTGTGGGAGGTAACTATGATTATAAGTATTTCAAGAAACTGGGAATGAAACGTAACGGGTTACTCTCTGAATCTCTCGATGATTTTAACCTGGCAAAAGGTGATGATATATCCATAACCGGAGGACAAGAGGAATATGCTATTCTTGGTTTTTTCTATCGTTTGAATTACGGATATAAAGACCGCTATCTATTTGAAGCCAGCGGACGTTATGACGGTAGTTCCCGTTTCCGTCGAGGACATCGTTTCGGTTTCTTCCCGTCGTTCTCTGCCGGATGGCGTGTCAGTGAAGAAGCCTTCTTTACACAAGCCAAAAACTATGTAAGCAATCTGAAACTAAGACTGTCTTACGGATCATTGGGAAATCAGAAAACAGTAGGCTATTATGACTATCTGCAACTGATTAATACCGGAGCGGTAATGAACTATGCTTTCGGAGATACTACGAAAGGCGATTATGCCTATGAGTCAGCTCCGAACTCTACCGATTTGACCTGGGAAACTGTAATCACAAAAAATATAGGTTTGGACTTGGGTTTTCTTAATAACCGTTTGAATGTATCTTTTGATGCATATATTCGTGATACCAAAGATATGTTGATGGCAGGAAAGACTTTGCCTGGCGTATATGGTGCCTCTTCTCCCAGAATGAATGTGGCAGACTTGCGTACGAAAGGGTGGGAAGCATCTATTACTTGGGGAGATAGTTTTACTTTGGCAAGCAAGCCTTTCAACTACCGGATAATGGCTGGTATCGGAGATAACACCTCCAAAGTGACAAAATATGATAATCCCAACCGGACGCTGACTGATCCTTACGAAGGACAGCAGTTAGGCGAAATATGGGGATACGTAGTAGACGGTTATTTTAAAACGGATGAAGAAGCAAGGAATTATAAAGTGGACCAATCGTTCGTTAACCAAATGATTAACGCAAGCGCTTTGGATAATGGACTTCATGCCGGTGACCTCAAATTTGTCGATTTGGATGGTAACAACAAGATTGAGCAGACAACATCGGCTAATGACCGGAAAGACATGAAAGTGATCGGTAACTCATTGCCGCGCTATAATTATAATTTCGGAATCTCTGCAGATTGGTATGGAATTGATTTTTCAGTTCTTTTTCAGGGCATTGGCAAACAAAATTGGTATCCTGGTGCTGAAACATCCATGTTTTGGGGACCTTATTCCCGACCATACGCTAGTTTTATTCCTTCCGATTTCATGAGCCAGGTATGGAGTGAAGAAAATACAGATGCTTATTTCCCACGTCCCAGAGGATATGTGGCTCTCGGTAGTAATCGTGAATTGGCAGTGGTTAATACTAAGTATTTGCAGAACCTCGCTTATTGTCGGTTGAAGAATCTTTCTATTGGTTACACATTGCCGAATAAATGGCTTTCTAAAATAGGTTTCGAAAAAATACGTGTTTACTTTAGTGGTGAGAACTTGCTGACATTCACTAAGCTACATTCCGATTATATTGATCCGGAACAAGCATCGGCAAGTAACAGCTGGAAAACAAGTAAAAGTGACGCAAATATTTATCCCTGGGCAAAGACATACTCTTTTGGTGTAGATATAACGTTCTGATAATAATGAATATAAAGGAATATAGTATGAAAATAATGAAATATACATTGTGGGCGACTGTTGGTCTGTCGTTGTTATTTGCTTCTTGTGAAAGCATATTGGATATAAATCCGAAAGATCGCTTGACGACTAAGGATTATTTTACGAATGAAGAGCAATTACAGTTGTACAGTAACCAGTTCTATTCAAACAATTTTCCGGGTGACGGTGATATTTATAGGGACGATGCTGATATGCTGATTGTATCTCCTTTAAGCGACGAAGTGAGTGGGCAACGTGTCATTCCGGAAACGGGTGGAGGATGGAGTTGGAGTGCACTGCGATCAATTAATTTTTTATTGGATAATCTGGGAAACTGTAAAGACCAGAAAGTGCGCGACAAATATGAAGCCCTGGCACGCTTCTTCCGTGCTTATTTCTATTTCGAAAAGGTGAAACGTTTTGGGGATGTACCTTGGTACGATAAAGTACTCGGCTCGGATGATGCTGATTTATACAAAGCCAGGGATTCACGCGAATTTGTGATGGGAAAGATAATGGAAGATCTTAATTTGCCATAGAGGTTTTTAAAGAAACCAACCGGACAAAAGAACTTATCGTGTAACCTGGTGGACTGCCCAGGCATTGAAGTCACGTGTAGGATTATTTGAAGGTACTTATCGTAAATACCATGGATTGGGTGATTATGAGAAATACTTGAATGACTGTGTAAGTGCCTCTAATGAAATTATGACTGCTTCCGGAGGATATTCATTGTATCAATCCGGCTCACAGTCCTATCGTAATCTCTTTAAATCCGAGAATGCGATTGATGCGGAAATCATATTGGCTAGGGATTATAATAATGATTTGAGTCTGGTTCATAAAGTACAGGCTTTTGAGAATTCTCCGACATTAGGCCGTCCCGGACTTTCGAAAAAACTGGTCAATTATTATTTAATGAAGAACGGCAACCGTTTCACCGACCAACCCAATTATGCAACAATGGAGTTCAAGGATGAAATAGTCAATCGTGATCCGCGTTTAGCGCAAACAATCCGTACTTCAAATATAAATATGAATGTCACGATGACGGATACCACCTGCTGAAATATGCAAATGATAATATGAGCTATACAGGTGATTCAAGCAATGACCTTCCTCTGTTCAGATTGGCAGAAGTTTATTTGAACTATGCCGAAGCAAAGGCAGAATTAGGCACACTGACGCAAACTGATATCGACAATACGGTAAACAAATTACGGACACGTGCAGGAGTTACGGGAAAACTGAATATGAACGCAGCAAACCTTGCTCCGGACCCTTATATGTGTGCTCCGGAAACCGGTTATGTGAATGTCACAGGAGATAATAAAGGGGTGATTCTGGAAATCCGCCGGGAACGTGCGATAGAGCTAGTCATGGAAGGCTTCCGTTATTATGATTTGATGCGCTGGAAAGAGGGACAATGTATGGCCCAATCCTTTAAAGGATTTTATCTTCCTGCTACAGCTATCAATAAAGCGTATGATATTGATGGAGACGGAACAAATGATGTCTGTTTCTACACCACATCTTCGCAACCCAATGTTGGAAGTGTGACGTATGTAAAATTGGCTTCCGATGGAAGCGGCACCTCATTGTCAGAAGGTAATTATGGCAATTTATTGTGTTACAGTTGGATCGACCGTACCTGGAATGAGAACCGTGATTATCTATATCCGATACCAAGACAGGAAATAACCTTATCTAATGGTGTCGTAACCCAGAATCCGGGATGGAATGAATAACAAGTATAAAAGATATAAATAATAGATTTATGAAAAAATAGTAATATACACATTGATTACCTTCATATTCTCTGTTTTCGCCAGCAGTTGTGAAGATAATAAAGACAATTCATTGTACTATCCTGATTTCACGTGGGATACAGGAGATGGCGAGGAAGACGAAGACCCCGTGACTGAAACGTCCATGCGTGTAGCAACTTATAACTTACAGGTGGAGACTGGTACAGGATGGACTAACCGACGGGAACGTGTGGCACAATTAATCAGAGACTACGATTTTGAGATTTGTGGATTCGAAGAAGCCAGTTGGGAACAACGTTCCTACTTAGGAACTCAACTTGCGAGTGATTATCAGATTCTCGCTTATGGTCGTGACACTGGAAATGACGATAATAAGGCAGGAGAGATGAGTGGCATTTTATATAAGAAGAGCCGCTACACATTACTGGATGCCGGACGTTTCTGGTTTTCCGAAACTCCGGAAATTCCTTCCAACGGATGGGATGAAACAAATTTCAAACGTTTCTGTGTATGGGGAAAATTCAAGGATAGCAAGACTCAAAAAGAATTTTATCTTTTTGAAACTCACATGCCTTTGGCTGATAATGCCAGAAAACATGCATGTCAAATGCTGGTGGATGCAGTTTCCGATAAAGCAAAAGACAATACTCCCGCATTTTGTACCGGCGACTTTAATGCGACTCCTGATGCTCCCGAAATAGCCACTACGATTTGCCAAAGTGGTATATTGAAAGATGCGTATCGGGAAGCAACCATTCAGCATGGTGCTCTTTTACATTTCCTTCTAAAAAGACCAGAATTGATTTTATTTTTGTGAAACATGCTACGGTGCTTTCTACCCGCACTATTGTCAGTTCTTTATCCGATCATTATCCTATGGTGATTGTAGTAGAAATCTAAAATAAAAATGAAGATTATGAAAAACAAATTTTATCATATAAGTACATATTCGGTAATGAGATATTGGACCATTTTATGGATGGCTGTTTTATCTTTCTCATGCTCTGATTTTAATCCGATGGATTCCTATAGCCGTATTCCGCCGGATAGAAACACAGACATAGATGACGGAGATGAGGGTGACGGAGCAGGCGGGCTTTTTGAAAAAGGTTATGGAACAATGAACAAACCCTACCTCGTTATGGATGTGATACAGATTCAGAATATGAGTGAAGCCTTGGTGAAAGGAAAGATGATTTACTTTCAGTTGGGGGCTGATATTGATATGAAGTCTGTATCTAATTGGGAACCATTGAACTCAAACGGTGACTATTATATCTATTTTGATGGAAATAACCATATTATAAAGAATTTCACCTGTACAGACAAAGCGTATGCTAGTTTTTTGGTATTTTGGCCGGGACTTGTAAAAATGTCGGTTTCTATAATGCCCATGTAGAAGCAGCTACTAATAGTGGGGCAGGGGTTATCGGCGGTTATATCGGAGTGAAAGCTCCGAACGCTGTAGAGAAGACAGGCAGGTGGAAAACTGTTACGTCTCCGGAAAGTGAAAGGAAAGTATGCTGGTGGAATAGCTTCCCGTATGGGTAGACCGTATGGAGGACAGATTTGTTATTATCAAAAACTGTTATTCTACAGCAGAGGTTATATCTACAGGAGATGAATGTGGAGGTATTGTAGGTTCTATGTATGAAAACAGCGAAGTGTCGTATTGCTACTCTACAGGTGTATTAATTGGTGCCAATTCAGTGGGTGGTATTGCTGCCCTTCCTTCCGAAGGAGCAAAAATAACTGCCTGTGTTGCCTGGAACTGGAAAATAACGGGACCCGCTGCCAAATCAGGACGTATTAGTGGAGTTTTGTTTCAAGGTGAAAGTGGGCATCAGGCGGATCCTGTCGCATCTGAATGTTATGCATGGGAGGATATGATTTGTACAGGATTTGCTCCGGAGGATAATGCAGGTTCCGTTTCGGCAGGAAAATATGATGGAGTAGGCGAAAGTGTCCTGACTTTGCAGAATAGAATTGCCAATTGGGGGACTCCATGGCATAATGTTGGGAATATAGATATGGGATTCCCTATTTTGGAGTGGCAACTGGATAGAGGAGATTATGCTAGTTATGGAGGACATGACAATGAACCAGAAGGTGATTTTGCTAGTGGAGACGGGACTCAAAATAATCCTTATGTGATTGCTAATACCACCCATATTCAGAACATGAGCAAAGTCCTTATTGGAAAACAAACGACCTACTTTGTTTTGAGTGCGGATATTGATATGCAGGGGATCAAGTGGACGCCTTTAAATGGAGATGGTCCGTACGAGAAATGGATAATTTTTGATGGACGCAATCATGTAATTAGAAATCTGACTTGTGACTCCGGTTCTTATCCCAGTTTCTTTGGCGTATTGTGTGGAGAATGTAAGAATGTAGGATTTGTCGATGCAAATATCTCATCTACTAACCAAGGTATCGGTATTATAGCCGGTTATGTAGGATTAAATAGCGGTGCGGTAGGATTCACAGGTAAAATCATTAACTGTTATACTACCGGAATACTGAAAGGTCGGGAGCAGCAGGCGGAATTGGTGGTATCTTCGGCGGTAATGGACGTATTGAGAACTGCTATACCACTGCTACTATTATTGATCAGATAAATGCTGATAACGGCAAAGCAGGTGGAATTATCGGAAGGTTCCATGCTGGCAACACGACTTCATATATTGAAAATTGTTATGTAAGTGGTGACATCAGTGCTACTAAAGGCGGCTGGGTTGGAGGTATAGTCGGTAATATGGATAGCGGAACACTAAATATCAAGAATTGTGTGGCATGGAGTAATACCTTGTTAAACAATTCAAACCAGGCAAAAATAGGACGTATAGTGGGAGGACATAACAATAATGTTACTGCTGAAAACTGCTATGCTTATGACGGTATGATTCTGAAAGCAGGAGAAACTATATTTACCGTATCAGATGAGACATCACCGTCCGGTAGTAGTTTTCAGGGAGTAGCTAAATCTGCTAACGAGCTGAAAAACACTGTCACAAACTGGGATTCTTCTCTTTGGAAAGAAGGAGGCAACGGCTATCCGGTATTTAAATGGAGTAAATAAATTGATATTTAATGATTTGTAATATGAAGTGTTCTATAAATAAGAAATATTATTTTCTACTTTTGATTTTATTTTTTGCCGGAGGTCTTCCGGCAAAATCTTTCAACTTAGACAAAACGAAACCAGAAGATATTATTCGCCTTGCATCTTATAACATCCGTACCAAAGGAGACAAGGGGGATAAGGCTTGGGAAGTCCGTCTGAACGCATTGGTAGATGTTGTGCGACGGAATAAATTCGATATGTTTGCCATACAGGAAGGGCGTACCTCTCAATTAAAGGATATGATGATTCTGAACGAATATTCTTATATCGGTCGTGACCGTGACGGGGATAATAAAGGAGAACATTGTGCCATTTACTATAAAAAAAGATCGCTTTAAGGTGTTGAAACATGGTGATTTCTGGTATTCGGAAACTCCGGATATACCTTCTTATGGTTGGGGAGCACGCTGTCGTCGGATTTGCACTTGGGGATATTTTAAAGACCTCCGGACTGGGAAGAAATTCTATGTGTTTAATTCGCATACGGATCATGAAGCAACAGAAGCAAGACGACAATCTTCGTTCATGTTGTTGGAACAGGTAAGGAAAATCGCAAAAGGTAGACCAACCTTTTGCACCGGTGATTTTAATGCCACTCCGGACGAAGAACCGATACAACTTCTCCTGAAAGATAGTTTATTACAGGATTCGTATGAATGTACTCTGACGCCTCCTAAAGGACCGTCCGGTAGTTTTTATGCCTATGACAAAACTGGAAAAACAGCTAAGCGCATAGATTTTATTTTTGTGACTCCAAAAATAAAAATACTTTCTTATCACACCATTGATGATGATATAAGTATAATAAGTATTCTTCAGATCATTTTCCTGTAATGGTGGAAGGACTATTGAAATAAGAGAAAGATAATACACCCAATAAAATTTGTCGTCTTTTTCTGATAATTAAAAAAGAATTTACAACAACGAATAAATGGAAAAATATTTATTAAGTATTATGAAAAATAAGTTTCTGAATGTGGCTTTATTTCTGCTTTTGATGATACCTTGTTGTATCTATGCACAAGATAATCTTTCTGCATTGATTCCGATGCCCAATAAGGTCACATCAGATTCAGACATGGTGTTGGTGTTAGAGAATCAAGTCAATTGTTATATTGAGACTGATAGTTTGGAGTTTGAGTTGAATACGCTTTCTTCTATTTTTAATAAGAGATTCGGAATCAATGTGAAACGTTCTACAGAGAGCTCAAAATCAGTAGTACAGCTATTGATTGATAAATCTTTAAAAACAAAAGAGCATTATCAATTGAGTGTAAATGAAAAGAGATTGGTAATTAAAGGAGCTACTTCTGCTGCTGTATTTTATGGATTGATGACTTTGGATCAGTATTTGGCGGGTGATATTTGTGCTACAAAACAAAAACAATAGCATCTGTTGAAATTGATGATTGTCCGAGGTTTGATTATCGTGCATTGATGCTTGACCCGGCACGTAACTTTTTACCTATTGATGATATTAAATTCTATATTGACCAAATGGTTAAATACAAATTTAATGTATTACAACTTCATCTGACAGATGATCACGGTTGGAGTATTTGGATTGAAAGTCATCCTAGTCTGGCAGGTGCAAGATTCTATACCAAAAAGGATATTCAGGAATTGGTAGATTATGCAGCTATGCGTCATGTACAAGTGATTCCAGAAGTAGATATGCCGGGACATACGGTTTTTTTATTGTCAAAATATCCAAATTTGGCTTGTATTCATCAGCGTCAAACTGAAAAAATTATAGGTAAGACAGGTCACATGATGCTTTGTGCCGGTAACGAGGAGGTTTATGCTGTGATGGATGATATAATTGGAGAAGTTGCTAAGATGTTTAAATCTCCGTTAATTCATTTAGGAGGTGATGAGGCTGATATACCTAAGAATTGGGCACAGTGTGATTTGTGTCGTACTTTGATGGAAAAGAGAAAATATACCAAGCCTTCTCAGTTGATGATTCCTTTTTTTGAAAATATTTTAGGATCTGTTCGCAAATATGGAAAGAAACCAATATTGTGGCTTGAATTGAACAATGTGTATCCGCCTGCTGACGATTATCTATTCCCATATCCTCAAGATGTAACGTTAGTCAATTGGCGTGAAGGTATGACTCCAACAGGCTGGATTTTCTGCCAAGAAAGGACACAATGTAATTATGGCCCCTAGCGAATATACATATTTTGATTATCCACAATATAAGGGAGAATTACCGGAATATAATAATTGGGGGATGCCTATTACCACATTAGAACGTGCATATAAATTAGATCCTGGATATGGTCGTCCTTTGGAGGCACAGAAGCATATTTGGGGAGTAATGGGACCATTATGGGGGGAAGCCATTATCGATATAAATCGTGCTACATACATGACATATCCACGTGCTTTTGCACTGGCAGAAGCAGGTTGGACACAAATGGACAATCGTGGTTGGGAATCCTTTAAGAAACGCGTTCTTCCTAATATCACTGAACTAATGAAAACGGGTGTTTCAGTTCGGGTACCTTTTGAGATTACAAGATAACCTTGTCAAAGGTGCGTTGCTATTTTCAAAATATCGTGCAAATGAAAAAGCCGGTGAAGTGATACGATTGACTCCTTGTAATTGTATTGAAGTAAAACGATTATATGAAAAGATATTACTCTCATTTTTTATTGGTATTATGTTGATTGCCTGTAGTCAGAAAACTGTTTCTGTTCGTGAAGTTTGGACAAAAGAGCAGGCTAATGAGTGGTATAAACAATGGGGATGGCTTCGTGGGTGTGATTTTATTCCGAGCACGGCAATCAACCAAATGGAGATGTAGCAGGCAGATACTTTTGATCCGGTTACTATTGATCGTGAACTGGGTTGGGCGGAAGAAGTGGAATGTATTCGTTCATTAACTAAATAATTCCCATTAAGATCGGTTCTTTTACGCTCGATATCCAAAGGAATAAACTATAAAAAAGAATCAAATTGTAAAGGTCGTTCATTACTATAAATGTGTAGATATATTTGTGTTTGTCTCGTTGATACCATTACTACCTTACGTTATTTTCTTTTTCTTATACAAGACATTAATAAACTCATGAGACGTTTATAATAAAATGGGGAACAGTTTATTATAAACGGGTCTTACATTTATAATAAACGATATTTTGGGTAATTCACTAATAAAACGCGAATATATTAAACAAAACGGGGTGAAATCTATGCAGATTTCACCCCGTTTCTATTCTTTCAGAAACATATTTATGTTTCTGAAAAATCTCTTTATGTCTTTATTTTTGTATATATCATATCTGTTGTCAGCTAATTGGTATATTGCAAATATACGAAATTAAAAGAGGAAAGTCAATAGCTTTTTAAAATTTGATGTGATACAATACATGTCTGCACAACGGATGTTCACCAGGGACAAGCGGATGATCGAATTCCCTCATTCGTTCCATTCCTATTTTCTGCATTACACGTTCTGACCGTTGGTTGAGAAGGGAAGTAAAAGAAAAGAGTTCTTTTATATCTGTTTTATTGCGCGTATACTCCAAACATGCATTTGCAGCTTCAGGAGCATAACCCTGTCCCCAATATTCGTATGCTAACCGCCAGCCTATTTCTATGCCTGGAGCAAAGTCTACATCAAATGTAATCTGATGTAGTCCGGTATAGCCCATATAAGTATGATCTTCTTTTCGTTCTACGGCATACAAACCAAAGCCACAAGTTTGGAATTCATTTTGAATACGCTGATAAAAGGCAAATGATTCTTCCGATGACAATGAATTAAGAAAAAACTCCATCACATTCGGATCGGCATTCATACGGGCAAAAAACGGGATGTCTTCTTCTCTCCAGTCTCGGAGAATCAGACGGGGTGTTTCTATATACTTTTGCATAACTATGATAATAATAGAATGCAAAGGTACAATTCTTTTTTCCTTATTGGAAGTTATTCGTTATTATAAGTATTAACCATCATTCATCGAATATCCCCTTCCACATATAATCAGTCTAGTCAGCAGCGTGGTACGGATGTGTAAACCAGAAGCAGGAACCTACTCCTTCGGTCGAATCCACGCCTATTTCTCCTCCCATTTGGGAAACAATGCTCTTGCAGATAGAAAGTCCGAGTCCTGTACCCTGAACAAAAGTATTCAGCTTCACAAAACGTTCAAATACGCTCTTTTGCTTTTCTTCCGGTATTCCCATTCCGGTGTCGCGCACATAGAATTTTATTTTCTGATGGGATACTTGTTCATATCCCAGGGTGATACTGCCTTGTTGGGTGAACTTTAACGCGTTATTTATAAAGTTACTGATTACTTGGGTGAATCTGTTTTTATCCGTGTAGATATAACATTCCGGGAATAATTCCCCAAAATCAGTTCAACACCTTACTCACTTTCATACCCATTGATTTGATAATTTCAGAACAAGTCTCATTAACATCTACATTGGTATATACAAAATTGAATGTTCCCGCTTCAATTTTCGAAAGATCGAGAATGTCCGAGATCAGTTGCAAAAGAAGTTCATTATTCTCTTGCACAATCTTAATGTATTCCTGCCGTTCGCTTCTGCTGTCCGTTTCTGCCAGAAGACTGGAGAAACCGACAATAGCATTAAGAGGAGTACGAATTTCATGACTCATATTGGCTAAGAAAGCGACTTCAGACGGTCCAGTTCTTCTGCTTTATCGCGGGCTATAATCAATTTCTGTTCAGTTTCTTTTAAAGGCGTGATGTCATAATTGATACACAGCATGTCAATAATGCCATCTTGCGGACGATAATCTCTGACCATTACGTTAATACTGGTCCATGTATATTTACCATTCTCCCTACAGACGCGAACTTCTTTACGTAAACTGCTCGCTTTTCCTTCTTTCACTTCGCGCACAAAATTTTTCAGGACAGCTTGATCTTCAGGGACCACATGAGCGTATACCCCAATAACCTGTGGCATGGGAATCCCTTCTTTTTCTCCCAGATTCCTATACCATGTATCTTGAGCATATCCATCTCTTGTCAGTACATTGAAATGGGCAAACCCTACCTTAGCGTAATCACCGATTAAAAGAAATAGATTCTCAAATTCTTGTATCTTAGTATATGCATTAGTCGTTTCTGTCGTGTCTATATTGATAAACAGATAGTTAATAAAACGGTTTTGAGAATCATAAAGAGCTGTTACTTTAGTAGTAAGATTGATAATCCCTTTTCTCTGTGTTTCTACATATTTGTTTATCTTTGCGAAATCATAATTGATAGTAGAAATTTACATTTTCTTTTGCTCTCAATTTCTCTTTTATATCTGAAGGAATATTAGGATTGTCGAATAGATTAATCCCTAATGCCTCATTCTTAGTAGACAAACCGAATATTTCGAGTTCTTTATCATTGATATCTACCAAATAGCCATCTTTATCATAAAGTTCGACACCAGCCGGAAGATTTTTATAGATATTTCTCAATATCTTTTCGCTATTGTCTAAAGCTAAACGATCTTCTTTGGCCTGTAATTCTGATTTCCGTAATTCGATACAAATACTAATAATGTTGGCCAAGGAAGAAAACCACTGAAGATCAATATTACTCCAGCTTCGGCATGCACTGACCATGTCAATACCCATATAACCCCAGACTTCATCTTTGGCAATAAGAGGAACAGCCATCAATGATTTGATATTCTGGACTTCTAACAAGTTGCGGTACTCTTGTGCTTCCAAAGGCATATCATCCAATGTATTCAGGATAATAGATTTTCGATCTGTGATCTGACGATTCCACCAGAAAGAATCATCCCAAAGTATATTTTGGAGATTATCCCGTTCTTCGGATACTCCTTTAGCCGTTGATTCATACGTACAATTCTGTACCTGTTTCTTTCTATCTATTTCAACAATATAAGTACGATCACCCTGAATTGTTTGAGTATATCTCCTAATATTCGGTTAATCACTTGTGGTATATCATCACATTGCAGGAAAGCAAGTAATGAATATGAAATACTATTTTGTTGGTAAAGTAAACTGTTAACTGAAGAAAGGTCAATATTCTTGTTCGGATCGTCAATCGGTCTGTCTATACATTGTAGATAACCGACCATATTTCTATCTCCTTCTTTATTCGGTTTTTGGAAACAGATTTTAGAGTATCACCCAGATTTCTTTGTTTTTTGCTTGCATAGAACATTTGTTCGTATGTCTCCAGATTAGAGAGAGATAGATATTCATTTTTAAGACGCAACCGATGGTCTTCACGTATTCTTTGGTGGAATTCGGTGAAACTGATGCGGTTACTTTCAAGACCGAGTAAGTCAACAATAAAGTCGGAACAGATATATTCTTGATTCTTCAAATCAGATTCCCACCATCCCATTTTGGCCATTTTTGCTATCTGAACGTATTTTTCATAGTCATAATTTGTTTGTTCTTTCATATTGTTTGCTTTTGTTTTCTGTTTTGTATTATAAGACATTAGCCGGCAAAGATAAGCATAACTTTTAAATAATGAGGCGTTTGCATATCACAGCAGGATGAAAGTGGAAATTTGGTGCTGAAAAGTGGAAAAAGAGACAAATGAGTACAAACAGGG
>ENA-OQJH01000843-OQJH01000843.1-human-gut-metagenome-genome-assembly--contig:-NODE-843-length-14957-cov-1.856372_pt1 | contig 14957 bp, 19 predicted proteins | sample MGYA00242597_ERZ504763 | MGnify/ENA primary metagenome ERZ504763 (study PRJEB26092, sample SAMD00036359) | human gut metagenome | host: Homo sapiens | study: EMG produced TPA metagenomics assembly of... | reverse complement strand
GAAATACGGTCGGTTGCTACCATTGACGAGTTTTTCGCCGTTGATGTTGTACACATCGCGCACTTTTCCGTGGTACACGCTTTTTTGTCCCGGAAAGTTGAAATCTGTTTTTGTTAATGCTTTCATAATGATATATATATTAAAATTATGCTTCTTTCTTTAATTTCACCACGGAGGACACGGAATACACAGAGTCTTCATTGAGATATTTGGATTAAATCCTCTGTGTACTCTGTGCCCTCTGTGGTGAACCGTTCCGTTCGGCTTTCGCTTCTTTATCGAACTTTTCGTAAGCATCCACGATACGTTCCACCAGTTTATGGCGTACAATATCTTTCTTATTCAGTTCAACAAAACTGATCCCTTTCACTCCCTTCAAGATGCGGAGGGCTTGCACCAATCCTGACGTTTGTGAAGCGGGAAGGTCAATCTGTGTCATGTCTCCCGTCACAATCATTTTGGTGTTCATCCCCATACGGGTGAGGAACATTTTGATTTGTTGGGCGGTAGTATTCTGGGCTTCGTCCAATATAACGACTGCATCATTCAGCGTACGTCCGCGCATAAAGGCTAACGGGGCAATCTGGATAATGTTCAATTCCATGTATTCCTTTAACTTGGCGGCAGGTATCATATCCTGCAAGGCGTCATATAAAGGTTGTAGGTATGGATCGATCTTATCTTTCATGTCGCCGGGCAGGAAACCGAGTTTTTCTCCGGCTTCTACGGCGGGGCGGCTAAGAATGATTTTTTTGATTTCCTTGTTTTTCAATGCACGCACGGCAAGGGCGATAGCAGTGTATGTTTTTCCCGAACCTGCCGGACCGATGGCGAATACCATATCATTTTTGGCGAATCCTTCTACCAGTTTCAACTGGTTTTCGCTTCGGGGGATGATAGGCTTGCCCGTGACGCTGAACACAATCACGTTTCCTGTCTGTTCCGCTTGCGGAGCATTTCCTTTTATAATGTCAATGATGACTTCTTCTTTCAGTGAATTATATTCGGCGCAGTACTTTTCAAGTTTGGTGATATTTTCCTCGAAGGCACACATTTCTTCCTCGTCGCCCAGCACTTTGATGACATTGCCTCGGGCAACTATGCGTAGCTTTGGATATAAAGCTTTAATTAACTGTATGTTGGCGTTGTTTACACCGTAAAAAATAACCGGATCAATGTCCTCAAGAACAATCAGCTTCTCTATCATTAAGTTGTATTAAAGAAAAATTTCTGCAAATTTAATCAAACGTTTTGGATTCTCTGATTGTTTGGAGGTGAATTTTACTGCAAATCTTCTACTATCCACTTTTCGATGTTTCTTGTTTCATTACTGAAATTAATGCCTATTTTAAATATTTGTCGCTTGTCGGCAGCAAATGCTTGTGCATAATGTTTGTCATTGATTTGTTGCAGAGCTTCTTCGGCGGTTCCCTCTAGCTTGAATTCCATTACATAGATGAAATGATCGGTTTGCAGGACGAGGTCAATGCGTCCTTGTGAGGTATGATACTCTGCTTTTACATAGAATCCAATGAGTTTAAATACGATGAAGAGTACATTTTGATAATGTAGTTCCAAATCGCGTACCAATTCGTAAGGTGTATCGGCAAAGAAACTTTGCAGGCGGCGGAAAAAGGCATCATAATCACCTTGTTCCACTTCATCGACAAACTGCCGTATTTGGAAAGGAGATTCGATTACGTCTATATTGGTATAGAACGGAAGGAGGTATTTTACAAAACCTTCTTCTACTTCCCGATTGGGAAATCCCAGTCGATAAATTCCAAAGCGATTGTCGAATCCTTTGATCGTAAGATATCCACTTTGATAGATAACCGGAATAGGATTTCGGGACGTCGAATCAATGCTGTTCAGTACATCTGCATCCGTTTCTTCATGAGTGATACGTTGGAGATTATAATTGGATTTCTTTAGTAATTCTACCAAATAAGTCGGGGTGCCGGTCTCAAACCAGTAACTACCGAATTTCATCTTATAGAATGTGTTGAGTAAACTGAATGGGTTGTATATTCCTATGGAATTTCTACGAAATGATAACCATCGTAACATTCTTTCAGTTCGGAGCAGACTTCTTTGTAAGTCATTTTCTGTTTATCTGCCAAGATATGCAGGTCTTCTTCCATGATATCGTGGATTTCTTTTTCTGTGATTCCGCAGAGTTCCACGTACTGTTCGTCCATAGAAATATCTATCAGGTTGTTCAGGTCGCTGAATACACTGACTTTACCGAACTTGGTGACACCTGTCAAGAAAGCAAATTTGATATGACCGTCCATAGTTTTCAATACACTATAGAAAGCCTTCATCGTATTGCGGAATTTTCGCTGAAGTGGTTCGTTGCCTATTGCCTGTAACATCGGTTTGTCGTATTCGTCAATAAGGATAACGACGCGTTGTCCGGCTTGCTTGTTGGCCCGTTCGATGATGCCCCGGAAACGCAACGCAAAGGTTGTTTCTGAAGGAGCGGTGCCATACAATCGTTCCCACTTTCCCAATGTGAAGTTTAAGATACTTTCCAGACTTTCCAATGTATCATATTTTTCGGTGTTAAGATCCATGTGGAGAATGGGATATTTGATCCATTCTTTCTCCAGTTCCTCTATGGCTAAATTCGTAAAGAGTTCCTTTTTCCCTGAAAAATAAGCTTCAAGGGTGGATATCAACAGGCTCTTCCCAAAGCGGCGCGGGCGGCTAAGAAAATAGTAACGGCCGGTTTTTACTAATTGGTAAATGAGTCTGGTTTTATCTACATAGAGATAACCATCGTTACGGAGACTTTCAAAATTCTGTATGCCGATAGGATATAGCTTGCTCATAATCTGATTCTTTTAGCGTTGGATTCATACAAAGATAGCTGTTTTCCATCTTAACGCAAAATTTACCTTGAAGGTTTTATGATATGCTGGTCAAAGATTTTGAAAAAGGGTATTTATCGGGCGGTGATATGGAAACAACCTTGCTTCAATTCATATTTGATGTAGCATTTTTCAGCTTGTCGCAGGTCTCTTAAAACCTCGGACAAGACAAGTTTCAGTGTGTCGGCACTTACATCCTGTAACGGTCTTCCATCCTTGTCTTCTACCTTTTGAAACGTTTTCCAACTGACGTCAAAGGTGGCTCCAAAGCAGTGTGCCGAGTTGGCGGAAGCATTTCCGTTGCGACGGCGGAGGCGTTTTACATCGTTTTCGGTACGTAACACTGAAGTGATGATTACCTGGTTGGGGTTTAGACCTTTGGCTGCCAATGAATCGAGAAAGTTGGAACCGATTGTATCGAGCAGTGCACTGGCACGCGGTACGAGATAGGGGATAGAGTGTGTCAGTGAATCTACTACATAAAACTCATTGTCGGTAATATGAGTTAGCTTTTCTTTCATATCTTCTGCTGCTTCCCGGTCTGCCAATGGACGGATACCTATCTTTTTGGCTACTTCCAGATGTGCGTCATTCAAATCAGGGAAAGAACGTTTATAGCTGACGACGCCACGAATATTGCGTGGCTCATTCAGTTTCAGCGACATGTCTTTCTTTTTGCAGCCCGAAGTAAGCGTTGTAAGCCCAATAACTAGTAAAAATAGCGGTAATATGCGAAGCTTATAAATAGTCATTTTATATTTTTGCTCGCAAATATACGCTATTTTTTCATACGTTCCATGCTTTGCATTATTTTCAATTCCATACTTTGAGGTTATTCCAAAATATTCTCTGGTATTTCAGGATAGGTATTTAATATACCTATTATGGTATAATCTGTATTGTTCAATTGTTGTTTTTAGTGTGGGTACTATTGTATGTTCACTTCTGGAAAGAGCTTTTTCTACAAGTTCTTTCCAATCTACACCTAGAAATTTTGATATAAGATTTAGGACAGCATTTGCACTCGTAACCCCATCGTATAGCTCAAATCTTAATTTGTGAGGGGTGGGGGGAACTGATGCATCCGTGAAATTTTCTTGTTCGTCAGATGTATAATTTAATGTTAAATAAGGTATGGCGTATGTAGGAGACGAGTTGCCGGAACCGCTTTCTAACTTGGTGAAAAAGTCGTATGTTCCTTTTGCTATTGGAGTGTGAGATAGTTCGTCTCTAAACTCAATATAACGGAAAAATAGCATTCTTTAGCTTCATTGTTAATCAGATAAACTACAGTGCCATTGGAAAGTGCGGATGATTACTTTTTTCTATAGCGTACGCCAAATAGCTGTCTGTTATTTTAATTCTTAAATCAACTGTTTCGTTGGTGATATTATCTTTTACTTTCACCTTTGTTTCTCCTTTCTTTTTTGGGGTGACCCTTAAGCTTCCCATTCCTATCGAACTGGACAAATCTACATCTATATTTAAAATGTCAGTTTTTTCTACAGTTACGGTGTAGTCCCTGTTTCCACCTGTGATGGTGATATTGGTTGTTCCTAACAAAGGTCGTTCGTAATACTCTTTTTCGAAGGATAAAGAATTATATCTTTTTTCATCGTTATTTCCACAGCTAAAAAAGATAATTGTATAGAGAAATGACAGTAGTGCTCCAGGTAAATGTTTTGTCTTCATGATTATTCTGTTTTATAGTTTTGCAGGAGAGATATAGTTTTATAAGTTCCTGTATTGATGTTGGAGGCAAATATAAAGATTTTATCAATGTGTTGAAGTAAATAGTGTATTTATTTCTTGTCCTCCAGCTATTTTCATACATTTGTAGCGGTTTATAAAAATAGGCCACTTTTCCACTAAACATAACACACATGAAAACAGATTTCGATTACAATTCTATGCCCGTTAGCTTCGCTCATTGCTTGAATGGACATTGTTTGCGTGCGGACAAATGTCTGCGACGACAAGTAACTCTCCGAATGCCGAAAGAGCGGGCTGCTGTAATGGTTATTAATCCCGAACATGTCACCTCCGATGGTGAAGACTGTACTTACTTTATTGATGAAAAGCCGGTGTTGTTTGCACGGGGAATGAAACATTTGCTGGATCGGGTGCCGCTTGCTGATGCCACCGTTATCAAGCGACAGATGATAGCCTACTTCGGCAAAACGATCTATTATCGTTGTTGCAATAAAGAACGGTTGATTAAACCAAAGGAACAAAAGTATATACAAGAACTTTTTCGAAAGAGGGGAGTTACAGAAACGCCTCAATATGATGAATATATCGAATACTATGATCTTGGGTAAGTATATCCGTTAGTTCCGGTAATCCCATATATTGTGGGAAAGTATTCTCTTATATTATGGGAATTTATTCCCGCAAAATGAGGGAATAAATTCTCTCCAGCTAGGGAATCTTTTCCCACAATATGTGGGACTACCGGGGTCTGTAATACTGATAATAGTTGACTACCTTTTTTCTTATCTTCGGGTTGGGTTGACATTTATTATGTAGGTATTATATAGCAGTTCCGGTATGAGAAATGCATGATGAAAGTATGAGAAATACCGGTTTTTTGTGACATTTCAGGCAAAATACTATGAGAAACACCTTTTGAAAAGTATTTCTCATAGTGTTATTGCTTTGAATTACAGATGATTATCCTATAAAGTATGAGAATATGAGAAATGATTTCGCAAAATCATTTCTAGTGCCTAAGCGGAGCTGACCGAAATAGGCGACATTCCGGGATTATTGTAACTGTATACAAAGAATGAGCGATATGGCTTCACGACTTATTACATATTTTGTGTAACACATTTTATGTAACATAAAGAACGTAATAAATCCGGAATATTCAAAGAAGATTTATTCGAGTTATATTATAAAAAACAAACGCTGATGAGAACAAGTAATCATTCTTTTCTCATCAGCGTATATTATGTCGGATCACAACTATTTCTTATCTTTTTTCTCGTCAGCTTTGTTGCAGGCTTTTCTTCCGTTTTGCTTTCCGGATTGATAATACCTTTTACTGTTTCACCGATAGGCAATTTATCCAATACACCGAGACTTGGAGCTACTGTTTTCACCAATGTGTTCAGGAAGTTGCTTGTACCTCCGTTTCCTCCGTCGAAAACAGTGATATTTCCTAAGTTCATGTGTTCGAACGCCTTTACCTGTTCGCCGGCGATTTCCTTCCACTGGTCTACCATCTTATATTGGATAGCGATAGCCGGATTCGATTCAGCCGCTCTTACCATTGCTTCGAAACCTTCCGCTTCCGCAAGTAATGATTTCTTCTTACCTTCCGCTTCGGCTTCCAGTTTCAATTGGATAGCTTTTGCTTCCGCTTCGGCTTGTGCCAAAGTAGCTTTTGCACGGGCTTCCGCTTCGCGGGTAATCTTTTCAGCGATGGCATTTGCCTGAAGGATAGCTTCCTGTCTGGCGATTTCCGCAGGAACAATCTTTTCAGCCTTCAATGAAGATTCCACTTTTCGTGCCTTAGCTTCTTCCACTTCTTTTTGCGCAATTTCGCGTGCAGTCTGTACGGCAGCTTCCGATTTTGCGGCAGCTTCACCAGCTTGCTTGTCGGCATTGGCTTGTGTTACAGCTAGTTCTGCATTGGAAAGAGCCACCTCTTTCTGTGCGTCATTTCGTCCGATGGCAGCTTTCTTGGCAGCTTCCGCCTGTTTGATTTCCATATCCGAGTTTAGTTCGGCAACACGGCTTTCTTTTTCTGTATTTGCCTGCTCGATACGGATATTCTTTTCAGCTTCAGCCTTTGCTACTTGTGATTCTTTTTCTGCATTGGCAATGGTACTTGCGAGATTCTGTCCTTATCCGCATTTGCAACGGAGATTTCCTGTAGTTTTTTGGTTTCTGCAATAGCAATATCCTGATCTTTGCGGGTTTCTGCTACTTTCGTTTCACGTTCCTTTATCTGATTGGCAATTTTGATAGCACCTAGCTTTTCCTGTTCTTCGATGTTAGCCTGTGCTTCGTTCAGTGCTTTACTTTCAGCTTCCTTACCTAAGTTGACAATGTAGTTGGCAGCGTCGCGAATATCACTGATGTTGATGTTCATCAGATACAAACCGAATTTGCGAAGTTCGGTATCGATGTTATCTTTCACTTTAGCCAGGAACTTATCTCGGTCTGAATTTAATTCTTCGATAGTCATATCGGCGATCACCATACGCATCTGACCATATACAACATCAGTAATTAAGTTCTGCTTGTCATCCATTGTTAATCCCAGCATACGTTCAGCAGCATTTTGCATCACTTCAGGATCGGTGCTGATAGCTACAGTAATTGTAGTCGGCACATCTACACGAATGTTTTGAGCGGATAATGCACCGGTCAGTTTACATTCGATCTGCATTGGTTTCATGGATAAGAATTCATATCCCTGAATAATCGGCCATACAAAAGCCGCACCACCATGATATAGTTTTGCAGACTTCTTATCTCCTCCCGTTTTACCATATACAACGAGGACTTCATCACTCTTACATTTGCGGTAACGCGAAAGGATACCAATAAAAGTGAGTAGGATGACTGCCACTAATATAGCAGCCATGATTAACATTTCTTGTGTCATAAAATTGTGTATTTGAATAATTATTGAATGAATAGCGTTCCGTCTTTATAGCTGGTGATCATTGTTCTGTCGCCAGTCTGATATGCTTTTCCGGATTCGGAGATGACGTCTACTTCGCGCATGGCTCCGTCCCGGGTGGTCTGTACAGTATATTTGCTGTCGCTTTGTTTGAAATAGATCACACATTCCCGTCCCACAAGCTGATCGGTCTGCTCGTTGTGGTTCACTTGTTGCAGTTGATAAGCTTTTTTATAGAGGAACCAGACGGCAAAAACAAAGAAAAGCCCTACTGGAATACCGATGACGTAACTTGCATTTCCGTGTTTCCCGCTAGATACATGTACCAGCCGAATCCAATTCCGAAATGGGTAAGTCCTTTAAAAGAAACTACGCTACTGATATCAGCATCCACGTCTACATCTGCATCTATATCTCCGAAAAAGATGGATAATACGAATTGAATAAGAAAGATGCCTGTCGTGACGAGGGCGATGATGAGGAAAATGGTACTACTCATAATTGTGGGGTATTAGTAAATCATGATTATTTTGTTCTGTAAATATACAGGTTTATGTGAATTATACAAAGATAAATGAGATAAAATGATTAATTTTGCGCGCGAAAACCCTAAATGAGGAATTAGCGTGCAAAGGTATTTTATTTATTTGGCTTACGACGGGACCAACTATCATGTTGGCAAATTCAACCGAATGGGATTAGTGTGCAGGAATGTCTGATGAAAGCATTGTCTACCTTTCTGCGTCGCGAAATTGAAGTAATAGGGGCAGGTCGGACAGATGCCGGGGTACATGCTTCCCTGATGGTTGCTCATTTTGACTTCGATGAGCCGTTGGATGAAATATCAGTTGCCGATAAATTAAACCGTTTGTTACCTCCCGATATTTCCATTTATCGTGTTTGCCGGGTCCGGCCGGATGCGCATGCCCGCTTTGATGCGACTGCGCGAACTTACAAGTATTATGTAACGACATCGAAATATCCTTTTAACCGGCAATATCGTTGGCGAGTTATAATCAGTTGGATTATGCACTCATGAACGAAGCTGCACGTACCCTTTTCGAGTACACTGACTTTACGAGCTTCAGCAAACTTCATACGGATGTAAAGACCAATATCTGTCATATCACTCATGCCGAATGGACGCAGGAAGATGATGCTACTTGGGTGTTTACCATCGTGCCGACCGTTTCCTGCGAAATATGGTGCGAGCTATCGTAGGTACGCTGATTGAAGTGGGACGAGGGAAACTTACTGTTGAAGGCTTCCGGCGGGTTATCGAACAACAAGACCGTTGCAAAGCCGGGACATCTGCTCCGGGGCAAGCCCTGTTTCTGGTAAATGTGGAATATCCCGAAAGTATATTTGAATAATAAATAATAAATATTCTCATGTGGTTATTATTAGCATTTCTCTCGGCTACTTTGCTGGGCTTTTATGATGTATTCAAGAAGAAATCGTTGAAAGATAATGCGGTACTTCCCGTTTTGTTTCTAAATACATTTTTTTCCAGTCTCATCTTTCTGCCGTTTATCCTGATATCCGTATATAAACCGGACCTGTTGGGAGGAACGATATTTAATGTTCCCGTTGTTGGTTGGGAACAGCATAAATATATCATCATCAAGTCGTTCATCGTGTTGTCTTCGTGGATATTCGGATATTTCGGAATGAAACATCTGCCTTTAACCATAGTAGGACCTATCAACGCCACTCGTCCGGTGATGGTGCTTGTGGGAGCGATGCTGGTATTTGGCGAACGGTTGAATCTCTATCAATGGATTGGGGTAATGCTGGCCATTGTCTCTTTCTTTATGTTAAGTCGTTCGGGGAAGAAAGAAGGAATTGATTTTAAACATAACAAATGGATATTCTTTATTGTGTTGGCTGCCATTACAGGTGCTATCAGCGGATTATATGACAAGTATCTGATGAAGTCTCTGAATCCGATGCTGGTACAATCCTGGTATAATGTTTATCAGGTGTTTATTATGTGTCCTATTCTGTTATTGCTTTGGTGCCTAAAAGAAAGTCTACCACCGTTTCGCTGGGACTGGACGATTATCCTGATTTCTATCTTCCTTTCGGCTGCCGATTTCGTTTACTTTTACGCATTGAGCTATGACGATTCCATGATTTCCATTGTTTCGATGGTCCGTCGGGGAAGTGTAGTAGTCTCTTTCACTTTCGGTGCACTTCTCTTCCGTGAAAAGAATTTAAAAAGCAAAGCGATTGACCTTATACTGGTGTTAATCGGAATGATATTCTTATATTTGGGGTCTAAAAATTAAAACAGTTACACAAAATCTGTTTGTCACAGGTTAAATAAGATAGATATGAAAATAAATAAATTTGTAATCACTATATTCTTTTCTGCTGTCGGACTCTTTGCTTCGACCGCTCTTTGGGCACAAGAAGCCAAAACGCTGTTTGTGAATATGCCGGATTCTCTAAGCCCGTTACTAACCAAAGTAAACCGGAAGATTGTATTGACTTTCTGGAAAGTAAGATGAAAGCGCAAGTAGAGAATCGTTTCGGCAAGAAGTCGGAGATGACTGATCTAAGTAAAGATTATATCCGTATGCAGATGTCTTCTCAATCCACCTGGCAGATGAAAGTGTTGGCTTTGAATGACTCGACGAATGTGATCTGTACAGTCTCTACAGCTTGTGCACCTGCCTGCGACAGCAGCATCCGTTTCTATACAGATGACTGGAAACCGCTTACAGCATCTCTCTTTATTACCCTGCCTGTGATGGGCGACTTTCTGAATACGCCGGATTCAGCAGGTGTTTATGAGTTTGACGAAGCACGCCGTTCGGCAGATATATTATTGATGAAAGCCGATTTTAATAAAGAAAATACAGAATTGACTGTTACATTAACTACTCCTGACTATATGTCAAAGGAGACGGCAGAGAAACTGAAACCATTTCTCCGTCGTCCGATTGTTTATCATTGGAAGAATGGAGCCTTTACCAAATAGATAATTCTCCATTCTCTTTTTCCTCTATTCTCAATTCTTTAAGCAATCGTTGATGAATGCGATCATTTCCGGTGTGTTTGCTTCCACGCTTTGAAGCAATTTGAATTGTGCTTTAGTACGAACTAAATTATGCTCCGGATATTTGATTTTATAATAAGTATCTCCATTGATATAGTCTGCCAAGAACCGTACACACTGCATGTATGGGAATAAAGCGGCTGCATAAGGGAGATTCTCTATCTCAATTGGAGTCAGGAATGATTTGGCTCCTTCAGATAGCCTTTGGTAAACGCTTTGAATATTTCCATATTGAAGTTTACACGATCAAGGTCTTTATCATCTTCATCACCCGTGTTGGCGCCTGTACGAAGGAAATCGCCATAATCGGAGAAGACAAAGCTGGGCATTACCGTATCCAGGTCGATGACACAAAGCACTTTGCCATCCTCGTCGAACATCATGTTATTCACTTTCGTATCGCAGTGGCAAACACGTTTGGGGAGTTTTCCTTCACGATATAAACGTTCTGCTTTACACATTTCATCTGCACGCTTCTCTATTTCGTCCAGATAGTATTTCACTTCCGATACCCGTCCGGCAGCATCTTTCGCAACGGCTTCACGTAGTTGTTTGAGGCGGAACTCCATATTGTGGAAATCAGGTATGGTTTCACCCAATGTTTCCGGAATATCGGCCAACATAGCCTGGAAGTTACCAAAAGCTTCTCCAGCATAATTTGAATATTCGGGATTCACCGTCTCATACGTTTTGGCGCGTGGATGAATACCATCACACGCCAGTAGCTATCACCGTCGAACCAATATGCTTTACCCTCTTCTGTTTCGAGGAAACTCAAAACCTTGCGTTCTATATCCGATTCTCCTGCCTCCGTTAGTTTCTTGCGAATATGATTGGTGACAGCGGTAATGTTGGATTGAAGCATCTCTACATTCTGAAAAATGGCATGATTGATGCGTTGCAAAACGTAGTCGGGAGCATCTGCTTCTTTGGTGTTTACTTTGTAAGTGTCGTTAATAAGTCCTGTACCCAAAGGTTTGATTTCTTCTATCGTACCTTGGACTTTAAATTTAGCTTACAATGCTAGATAAATCTTTCATGGGTTTTTTCTTTAAAAATTTATACTAAGGTTATCGATAATCGTATTTAGCCGCTTCGTTGGCTGATTAGCCGAGCGAACAGGTACTAATGTGAAGCCCAATGGTAATCACGATTAGCGGGATTTGGTGGAAAGGTTCCGGGTGTGCACCCCAACTGTCATATCCGCCTACACCTTGTTGCTTCATGTCCACACAAACCTCTACGAAATCTCTCGGAACGATGTCATTAACATGATGCATTCTCCGTAATACATTACGGGCGGCATTCTCATCATGATTGGCTACTTCTTCCGGGCTAAGTTATTCCATTGGTAAGGGTGGGGCAGTGCCTCTTCAGAGTCAAAATCTTCGATAGAGTTGCGCAAGGCATTGAAACCGATCGTACTGTCGGCTACCAAACCAGGCCGTTTCCTTTGGCGGGAGATAAAGCGATCCAACGGGTATCGGTGTGATGTCCGTTTTCCTGTGGACGTACATAGTTGAAGTACATTTTATCTGCTGTTGTCTTATATACGCCAACGAGTGTTCCATGATTACGGTCGATATAGTTCTCTTCCGGACCACGGCCAAAGTATTGTACATTGTTCATCTGTGCCGGCAAGCGGAAACGAACACCGATACGGGGAACTTCCAGTTTGGAAGCGGCCTTGCGGGCAGCGTCACTTCCGGGAGTAAACGTAGCCATGCGGGTAGCTTCGGAAACTTCAGTTTCTGTTGCCTGCATATCTGTTGATGTGAATTTGGCATTTACATTGACTACTCCGTTCGGATAGATTTTGTATGTGACAACATACAAGTTGCCGGCAGCCAATAAGTAGGTCACATTTAAGGAAACTACCTTATTCTCTGTTGTCATGGTTGCATCCGTTACGTGGAAGTTTTTGCTTGATTGCTTCCATACCTGTAAACGTTTAGGAGCGCCATTACCATAATCATTATCATTAGGAGCACGCCAGAAGTTAGGCTGAATACCAAATCCGTCTTTGAAATATTCTGTGCCGTCCACTTTATACGAGGTAACCAATCCGCTATTCTTATTGAATACAAAGTTCACTTTGGAAGAAGAAACGATTAGCTCATCTCCTTGAGTCGTTGTTTTCAGTGCCGGACCGTTTGCTTTATAAATAGCTTTCTCTGCCTGGATAGGAAGCTGGAACTGGTCGTATGCTATTTCATATCCTGTTGGAATCAACGGTTCAGGTTCTGTGGTTGTTACGCTGAAGTTTACAAAATATTCCACTCCCGGTTGGCTTTCAAGCCGTTTACCGGTACGGTGAATTCTTTGGATGCCTGCGGAGCAATATCCAAAGATACTTTTCCACCTTTTATAGTCTTTCCGTTAGCGAGTACGTTATAGTGAATCTGATACTTTTTCAGATTGGTGAAATAGAAACGGTTGGTGATTTTGAATATACCGGCAGCGGCATCTACTGCCTCAAAGCCTACATTCTGATGTACATATTTCACTTCAGCCATTGCCGGATGCGGACCACGATCCGGATTGACAAGACCGTTGCAGAGGAAGTTGCCATCGCTCGGCGCGTCTACACCGAAGTCACCTCCGTAAGCCCAGTATTCTCTTCCATTCTCATCTTTCTGGAGAAGACCTTGGTCTACCCAGTCCCAGATATATCCACCCTGTAGGTTCGGATATTTGTAAATCGCCTGCCATTGTCCCCACAGGTTTCCGGTGGAGTTTCCCATTGCGTGCGCATATTCGGAAGGAGCTACAGGACGGTCGCTGCCGTTCTTTCCTGTATTTTCCAGCCAGTCGGCACCTGGATATTGCGGAACATACATATCGGAGTTCCATTCCCATTGAGCACGCTCATAGTTGACAGGGCGATTCATCAGCTCTTTGTCAGCCTCTTTCAGCCACAAGTAAGTCTGATAGAAATTATATCCGTTTCCGGCTTCATTTCCCAACGACCAGAAGGTGACGCTCGGATAGTTCTTGTTGCGTTCGAACATATTGATGGTACGGTCCATGTGTGGTTTCAGCCATTCGGGGTTGTTACCCAATGAACCGCCCTTTCGAAGATCGTAATACATTCCGTGGCTTTCGACATTGGCTTCATCGTACACATAAAGACCGTATTCATCGCAAGTTCGTAGAAACGGCGGTCTTGCGGATAGTGGCAAAGGCGTACGCTGTTCAGGTTATGTTGCTTCATAAGCTCGAAGTCACGACGCATTAACTCTTCTGTTACATAATGACCTGTTGACGGGTTGTGTTCGTGGATATTTACCCCTTTCAGTTTTAGTGGCTGACCATTGATGAACAGGCAAACGTATGGTTTTCCGTTAGCAGCTTTTTGTTCGATAGGTTTGATTTCAATACGGCGGAATCCTACATTAAAAGGAATAATCTCATTTATTTTGCCATTCTCTTTGACGGTCATCAGCAGTTTGTACAGATTCGGATGTTCGGATGTCCATGTATTGACATCTGCCAGCTTCTGATCGAAAGAAAGTGTACGTACTTCGTCCGATGGGATATAGGCGGTCTTCTCTTCAGTAGAGATTACTTTTCCCTGTGCATCCAATAGCTCATAAACTAATGTGAGATTAGTTGCTGCCTTCTCGTGATTTCTCAAATCGACATTCAAGCTGAAGATTCCATTCTTGTAGCTGTCATCCAGGGTAGACTTCACCCGGAAATCTTTGAGGGCTGCTTTAGGTTGTGAATACAGATAAACATCGCGTTCAATACCGCTCATGCGCCAGAAGTCCTGACATTCCAGATAGGAACCAGTGCTCCAACGGAAGATTTTAACGGTAAGCACGTTCTTGCCGGGCTTCACATAGTTGTTAATAAGAAACTCTGCCGGATTTTTGGAGTCTTCGCTATATCCAACTTCTTGCCCGTTGATATATACATATACGCCGGACTTGGCTCCTGCCAGATGCAGGTAGATATCCCGTCCTTCCCAATCTGCCGGAATATCGATATCCCGACGGTAAACTCCCACCGGATTCGCTTCGGGAAGAGCCGGAGGCTGCGGATTGCGTGGCTTGAATTCATAACCATGATTGGTGTAGATGGCTATTCCGTGTCCTTGTACTTCCCAGTTACCAGGTACCTGAATATCATTCCACGAATCTGTATTCGTATTCGGGTCAGTAATGTTGTCGGGAAGCTTTTTGTAAGAGTCTACAAAGTAGAATTTCCAGGTTCCGTTCAGCAAGCGGTAATACTTGCTTCGTTCGAACTTGCCACTCAAGCATCAGCGCGATTGTTGTATGTCATAAAAGAAGTGCGTGGATACTCTTTGTTGACTTCAACTACCTGCACATCCTGCCAATAGGGGTCACGGCTTTTCAGCCAGTTACATTAA
>ENA-OQJH01000841-OQJH01000841.1-human-gut-metagenome-genome-assembly--contig:-NODE-841-length-14998-cov-1.726111_pt1 | contig 14998 bp, 18 predicted proteins | sample MGYA00242597_ERZ504763 | MGnify/ENA primary metagenome ERZ504763 (study PRJEB26092, sample SAMD00036359) | human gut metagenome | host: Homo sapiens | study: EMG produced TPA metagenomics assembly of... | reverse complement strand
CGTTTTCTGTCTTAAGCATTACTTAAAGTGCTCTCTAGCTGCGATAAATATAGTATTTTTATGGATAGGATGTAACTTAGTTCTTGTTTATTTTATTCTTTTTCCTTCTTTTGGATAAAATTTATGAATTAACAGTCAAATTCGCCATTCTACTTCACAAGCAAAATCTGTCTTGCAACTCTTTTTTTATATTTCCTGGAAACAAATAGCTCTGTCACGTTATCAAAAGGCGGATAAAGCATACATTTATTATCCTTTATAATCATCAAATAATCGATATTAATAATATATGATTGATGTATCTGAACAAAACTAGGCGAATATTTGATTATCTGTTCAGCAGTCATTCCACGCCGTAACACCACTGGCAATTGAGTGCTAAGTATCACCTCCCATTGCTTGCGTTCGGCACAATAACGAAAAAACACAACCTCAGCCAGATGCAAGGCACGCATATCATTAGTCGGCGTAAACACTATGAATGTTTGCCCATATACAAAGATGCTCCTATTGGCAATGACCTTTTTTGTTCCGCTTCTACTTGTGTTATAAAGCGTGTAAGAATGTACTCCAGTTCCTGTTCCTTGAATGGTTTCAACAAATAATCGAACACCGATTCTCTAATAGCATGTATCATATACTTTTCATAAGCCGTATAGAAAACCACCCGTATATTCCATGAAATACTGTCGCGCAGACCATGCAACAAATCCAAACCTGCTGTATCCGACATTTCCACATCCAAAAACAACAAATCCGGTTGTATCTTAACTATAAGTTTCTTTCCCTGCTTATCATTTCGCGCAGTTCCTTCTATAGAGAAGCGTGGATTCTTTTTCAATGCATCACTCAACTTCCCAATAGCCACTTCATCGTCATCAACTATAACTACTTTATACTTATTCATATCTTCTGTGTTTTCTTCTGGTGGATATTCCCATAATATTATATCCAGTTACTATTTCATCAAGTGAGGATGCGGTGTACGAGGCACCTGCCTGGCTTTTTCTCTTATACCATATTGATCCGAAGTTTTAAACGAATTAAAATCTCGCAACGGATCATAATTTATATCCTTTGCAAAGAACTCTTCTATTACAAATGGCTCACCAGCTATTGTTTTAATTCTCTCTACAATCAGCTGACGCGATATTGTATTGAAATATAGACGGTTATCATCCATACAACTTATAATTTCAGAGTGCCAGATACCACTCTTATAGCCCATCCCTCCTTCGAAAAAGCCTGTGCGGGGATACCGGGAATCATTCAGCAAGTGCTTCCAATAGACGCTACCCTTAGTATTATTAAAATCTGTCGTAAGGTTCAGACCAAGGGGAACCTCCCATGCCTGGCTTTCTATTGACTCAGCTGTATAGTTTGGGCTATCGTTATAATGATATTCATCTAATAGTTTACCAAAGCCATGTCCTCCGCCTTCATGTACAAAAACATTTTTCCAATCACCAGTACTTATACCAATACTAGAATTTCCAGACCATTGAAGATTCCCTTCTGTCAGCGGAATAATAGCATAACTTAATCCGTTATTCCATATCCAACATATACCTCCATAGCGTGAATCATTAACTAAAAGAAAAACAGGAACTTTATCAATAGACGTTTTATTCTCTATGATATCCGGACAGGTAGAACTCACGAAATCGAAAATCTCATTATAATCTTTTACTTGCATGTCCGAGTAATTGTTTCCCCAACTTGTTTTAAAATAGGTGTTTCTCATTTTTCCCGTATCCGTATTTCCCGCACCAGTTTCTTCTGAAACAGTAGGAAGGATATAAACATTGAAATATTCACGATATGATTTATATGGCTCTACAGAGAACAAACAGTTTAAAGCTTCACGTGCACTACTTTCAAACAAGCCATTAGGCGCTAATTCATTGGTGGTAAATCCATCACCTGTTACAACCAGAGTTACCAGATGTTTTTCCCTCATTTTCTGATATACGATAACATCTCCTGTCGAATAGGTTTCGGGAGAATAAAGGCTGCCTTGCGTCACATTGACGCTTTCCCAGCTAGCTACACTAACGCCATTCAATGTAACCTGCCTATCTCCCAAAACAGTAAGATGCATAATATAATGTACTCCAGAATCAAAGTTTGGTCTAGTTTTATAAAAAAAAAAAGGACTCTCATTAACCTTCAATTCTATGGCTTGTTCATCAGAAAGATGCTGAGGCGGAATTAAAAGTGAAAATCGCCTTGAACTGTTATCAGAGGTTTCCTCTTTTAATTTCATAGCTTCAATACTCGTTACGGTTCCATGAGTACTTACCGCACCATTTTCCAAATTTAATGAACATTGGTTGCACGCTTTCAGATATATATTGGAACAAACATCTGATATCCCATTGGCATAATCCACTTGAAATGTAACTTGTGACATCAAGTGAGAAAAATGAATATCAACCGCTGCTTCAGATATAATGTATTCCTGTTCGGCAAATAACAAATCGCTTTCTTTCTGTTTATTCGCATTATTTTGCAGAGTTGCAACTTCAAATGGCAGAACAGCGTTTTCTAATGGCTGCATAAATGGATAATAAGCTACCATCCTCATTTTCTGACCTTTATTCTCAGCAGGGAATGAAAACCGCTTACCGAGTGACCATTGATTGCCGTCAAAAATACAAACTTGATTATATAAATAGCTGTCAGTAGAGAGCTGACTACCTTGTTCTGTTAAAAATACTCCGATAATATCTCCTGTATTAAAAGAAATACTTGAATCTTGTGGTTTTCCATCAGTTGACTGAAATCCATTAGATATAGATTGACTGATTTCAAAGTATATTCTTTCTTCTTCGTGTTCTGTAGAACAAGCTGCTAGAACAAGCAGCATTACTAAGGTACGTAAGCCAGATAAATCAATGCGTTTCATATATCATTCATTTTATTGGACAGTTGATAAATCTATTGTTATCTTATACTCCTTTCCACTTTCTAATATAAGAGGCTCTTGCAATTGATAATGGTAAAAACGACCTTTATATTTGAAATTAATCCACTGTCCGACCGGAACGCTTTGCGGAATGATTATAGCCTCAGCTGTTTGCCTATTTTCGTCATAATACATTTGAATAACCTGTGGTGATATACTTGACTCATAGCTCACTTCTCCGGTAACTAGATTAACGATAGCTCTATTATAGACATTGGTCACTTGTACCCCATTCTTCATATCACTGTTTGCAATAGAAGTAGTATTTATGAATGAAACAGTTAATTTACTGAGCAAGTGATTGAATAATAAAGGAATCCCTCCATTATACTTCTCATAAATAATATCTGTAGTAGAAGCCCATAAGACATCACTTTGTCTTAATAATTTCCGATTACTTTGATCATTCGGAAGCTGAAAGTAAACGTTTGTGAAGTCTTTATCTAACGTACTGCTAGCATAGGGATAATATCCTATCCCCATAAGTGTATAGGGGACTTTTTGCCAATACAGTTGCATCTCAGAATCCCAGCCAACACTTCCTTTATATTCAACGGGAATATTACTTACCCAACATTCGCTACCATATTTCCACTTTGCAGCTTTGTTCTGATCAAATAGGAATATTCCAATTTTATCTCCTTCTTCAAATCCTCGTTCCATAGTCGAACGTGTGGATACACTGACAGCAGGAAGAAAAGGTTATTATTTCTTTATCGCATTTATCAACTTCTTCACTACTACACGAATGGAATAAAAATGATAGAATAACAATCAGAGTTTGTAAGTATATAACCGTTTTCATAATTATTAGATCTAAAATAAAGAAGAACAAGCCTTAATCTTATAAGGCTTGTTCCTGAAAACATTATTTATTAATTAACGAATACGAGTAATAGTTGCTCCTTTAAACAAGGTGTTTTCATTTACAATCATACCGATATGAGCAATGCCTTTTGCTGTATTCCTATTACTTTCGTTTATTCTCATTACACCATTGGCCTTAGGTTCCCAATGATAGTTATTAATAGTACCACCTAATTCTCCGCTCTGTCCAACTCCCCATGTAACAGTTTGAAGTTTTGTTATACTAGATGTTCTAGCACGAGTCCATCCCCCCGATTGTAAAATTGGATCAAAGTCAGCATTAGGTCTTTCTTTTATATTTTTAGAGAAATACCAAGCAACTAAACCGTCTGAGGAGTTATAGTAATTTGAAGAGTATTCTAAAATCCATTGATAATATTTAGTGGCATACGCACCGATAGTTGTATACCAAGACCATTCACTAGTTGTATATGTAACATTGCTTACATACGCCTCTGGCTGGTTAGTTCCAGACTTCGTTGTGATTTCTTTCCTTATAAGCTCCCCTCGTTGACCGTCCTTATTAAATCCTAGAAGGAATAAAACATGCTTAGTTTGAGGCTCTAGATTATAAAATGAAATAACATAATTATCATTAGGTGTACAGCGGTTTTCATCTGTCTTCATAACATCTATTATTTCTTCATCTGTATATCTTTCAATGAATGAAGCTTCAAACACCACAGCATAGAAATATGTTACATTGTTACCATACTCAAAGTCTGTAGCAAAACAATCGCTCAACACAACAACAGTTTGAGCTGTCACATTACTTCCTGCTGCCAAGCCGGCTTTCTGAATAATTTTCACTGATTGAGAAGAGCCACCTGACGAGGATATATTGAGTGTAACATCCCGATCAGCAGGTGAGTTATTGAAACTGTTTGCTGATACTTTAATAGCAGCATTTCCTACACCATTTGTTGAAGATACAGTCAGCCATTCAGGCACTCCGCTAATACTCCAAGAAGTATTACATGTGATATTGAATGTTTGTTCTTTTCCTGCTTCTGCAAGATTAATTTCTTTCACATCAACAGATAGAGATACAGAAACTCCTTGCTGCACTACGGATACAGGTTCAGAAATCTCGCCTCCTTCGCTTTGCACTATAAGTGTACATTTACGTTCATCTATATCTTTACTTTCTTGTGCTGTTAATACCACAGAAGCATTTCCTTTGCCCGATGAACTGGATAGAGACAACCATCCTGAAGCTCCGGTTATAAGCCATGAGGTATTACTTTGGATTTTCAGTACTTGTGAATCTCCGTCCGAAGAAAGTGTAAACGTATTAGGAGACACAGTCAATAATGTTTCCGCTTCATCGCCATCACTACCTCCGCAACTTGCTATAACAAGCGCAAGAATGAATGTTAGCAAATAATTTCGTTTCATATGTTCATTGTTTGTGTATGTAGTCCCCAATCATACCGTTTTAATGTAATTGTATTCGATTTATATAAGAAAACGCATAGGGACTATACTAAATATCCATTCATAAAGAGCAATTTCATCTTTTATGAGAGTAATAGATATTAGTATTTGCTGTTTCATATACAAATATTGTTATGAGTTAATTTTATTATAAATATCTTAGAACATAATTGAAGAGTAGCTTCCAAATGAGATGTAGCCTTCATTATATTGTTCGTTACAACTACACAGTATGATAAACAGACATAGAAAAATACAATATTTTTTCATGTTTTGGTAGAAATCACTTATATATTTCAAACTTAATACAGTTTTAAAACACAATATAAACAGCATTTTAGGTTTCAGTCAGCAAAACATAAAACAAAAATATACAGCATAGCATTATATTTTGCAGTATAGATCATATTATCGCATTTTAGTTCAACGCCTATTTTTCACCATTTTTTTATTCACTTTTTTATTTATTTACTTTGCATATATTGTTATGTGATTATCTAATACCGACAATCTCACATACTTAATAAAAAGCACTAATTAAGACAAACGAATAAATTATGCATGGAGAGACTACCTCTGTAAGAAAAGATATCTTTCCATTTAATCTATAAGCTTTATGTTAGACACAGGACAAGTTATAGCAGATAGATACGAACTACTCAAACAATTAGGAAGAGGTGGTTTTTCAGAAGTTTGGTTAGCACTGGATAAACTCACAGATGTTAAAGTAGCCATTAAAATATATGCGCCGGGTATGGGGCTTGACGATGCCGGGATTTCTCTCTTTACACAAGAATTTTCTTTAGTATTTGATATTAATCATACCAATTTATTACATCCTACTTACTATGATTGTTGGGAGCGAATGCCATATCTGATTCTGCTTCTGCAAAACAGGTCTATAATTCAAATACCTCACTGACAATAATCGAATCACAGAAACCGAAAGTTGGCATCTACTTCATGATGTTGCCGAAGGACTAGCCTATCTTCATGCAAAGCTTCCTCCTGTTATTCATCAAGATATAAAACCTGATAATATTTTAATTAATGATGAAAACGGGTATATGATAACCGATTTCGGGATCAGTACACGAATTAGAAGCACATTACGTAGAAATCAAGGGCAAGAACTAAGTGGAGGCACATTAGCTTACATGGGACCCGAACGTTTCGTCCATCCCCTACCCCTATTATGGCAAGTGACATCTGGTCATTAGGGGCGACAATGTACGAACTGCTAACGGGGTTACCTCCTTATGGTGATCATGGAGGTCTGTTGCAGAAAAACGGTGCGGATATCCACTTATTAATAATGAGGAGTATTCACAAGAACTTAAGGATATCGTTTATAAATGTCTTGCTCTAAACACATGGGACAGACCTACGGCCAGACAAATCGCAGATTATGCCTTCCAGCATATCAATGGAAATTCAGCACCCTTTAACATACAAAGTTCACAACAAACGACCTCTGATCTTTCATCAAAAGATGAGATAAATGAAATTCAAACTCCAGAAGGACAAGAAAATTTTTCATTTGAATTAAAGGATAATCATGAGCCTCATCCATTCATTCTGATGCAGAATTCCTGTTATGCAATCATCGATATAAAAAGAGAGTTTCTACGCTGTTTAAAAGAGAGCATCGCAAACTCAATTATTATTGCGGCTATTATAATTATATGTGCAACCATTGTTACTATCTATCTGGCAACAAGTGGAAAAGAAGCTACACCGGAGGCAAAACAAGAAATGACTTCAAAAACCAATGCTAACGATAGCATATGCAAGGCAATCATTCTAGAAGGCGATAATTACAAAAGTCAAGGTAACATTTTCCGATACACTATTGATACTTTAAAACAAAATAACGACTCCGTTTTTGAAGATTTCTATATAAATGCTATCAAGAAGTATCGTGAAGTAAATCTTTATAAAGATTCAGTTTTTATTTCTAAGGAAGGATACATGGATCTTGCAGAAAATCAAATAAAGCAAGTGGAAACTATATTAGATTCTGCATACCATATGTTCACAGGAAAGGCAGATACCATGAGAATGTTTGAGCAAATAGAAGCAGCTGAGGCTTTCGAAAATCGTGCAAAGAAAATAGAACCATATATAAACATAGACAACAATAACAATGAAGAAATGCATTAAGTTACTAATTCTAGTCTTCGCTCTTGCTATGCCAATAAGTACATGGGGGCAGTGTGCCGCCATTTACAAAAAAGGGGAGACAAGCATGAAAAAAGGAAGATACAGGGAAGCTATCAAAGCCTTTCAAGCAGCAATGAAATGCGACAGCAAACTGGAGCAGGATTGCAAAAGTAAGATTAAGGAATGCGAGGAGAAACTCAAGCCGGCTCCCAAGTCCACTCCTGCCCCTGCCATCGAAGTTACCAGACTTGCCATTACCCCGGATTCTGTAAGATTTGGCTACGAGACGACAAAGGCCGAATACATCAAAGTAGATAGTGCTCCGGAAGAATGGACGGCAACTTCAGATTCAAACTGGTGTAAAGTGATTCCTCATGGAAAAAACTTATCTGTAAGTTGTGAAATAAACCAGCTGACTTCAGAGCGTAAAGCCACTGTGACCATTAGCAACGGGAAAATGGAAGAAACAGTCAAGGTCGTTCAAAGCGGTCAAAAAGAATTCATCAATATAGCATTGGACAAATTGGAGTTCGGTTCCAAAGGCGAAATTAAAGAATTACCAATAAAGACGAATACAGATGGGAAGTAATAAATATTCCAAGTTGGTGCGAAGTCATAGCAAAGGACAGTGACAAACTGATTCTAAAAGTTGGTAAAACCAAAAAAGCCAAAGAAGGAACTTTGATACTAAAGACGAAAGGAGGAGAAATTTCTTCCGCCATCCTCTCACAAGAAAAAGGAGGTATATTTTAAGATGATTAGAGATGACTATACATGAATCGTCATCTTAGGCGTCGACTTATTTATACTTTAAGTGGTTCAACAATTAAAATAAGTTCTTATGAGATGTATGAATTGTGGTTGGGACAATCTATCTGATACAACGGTCTGTCTAAAATGTGGACAACTATTGAGTATTTCGACTGGTTACGCCAACAATCAAAATGATTTTGTGTCAAGAGAAGGTTATGGAGAAGCCATCCCCAAACCCACAGTGCTAAATGCAAATCCTAATAGAGAAAAGTGCAGAAAAACTGTTGTATTCCCCACTTTGAATGAACCTGATACCCATTCTGCTATCACACAGCCTGCTACAGAATGCCCGAACTGCAGTTATCCGATAGTAGGTGAATTTACAAGCTGCCCTTGCTGTGGAACGCCTCTGGAAAGAGCCGATAAATCCGCAGACGACAAACATAAAAAATAGAAGAAAAAACATCTTTCTTGCCGGAAGATAAAATGGCTTGTCAGGAATGCGGAAAAGAGATAGATATTACCTGCTCATTTTGCCCACATTGTGGTGTTCGTGTACATCGTCCCACTATCCGACGACAGATAAAAAATATAGCAGAAACAGAACCGGAAGATATTACACCTCATTGTTCTTTAACCATCATTCCGGAAGAGAATGAAAACATTCCTTCAGAAAAAATGGAATATGAAGGAAAATCGATCATTTTGAACCGGGAAAACACAGAAGTATCCAACCGGACTATCACCTCAAAGGAGCAAGCAGAAATAGTTTTCGAAGACGGACATTGGTATCTGCTCGACCGAAGTGAACTAAGGACAACCTTTATTCAGGCAAACAGAAAAATAGAGATCATACCTGATGATATTATCGTATTAGGTGACCGAAGATTTAAATTTGAAAGTGATTCATTGTGACCAACCAATCTGTCGATAGATGTGATTATAATGTAGGAGAATACATCGATAACCGTTATCGGGTTTCCAAAACATTAGGCGAAGGTTCTTTCGGTAAAGTATACCGAGTTACGGACAACGCAGGTAAGGACTATGCGCTGAAACTATTAAGACTTTGGGAGGTTCCACCCGAAATACGGAAACCATTGACAGATCGTTTCGAAATGGAATTCAAAACAGGGCAGATAGACTGTGAATATTTGGTGAGTTCTATAGACTATGGTACGGTTGGAGGCAATCCCTATATCGTCATGGAGTATTGCCCGGGAGGAGATCTGACACCCTATTTAGGCTCTCAGAACAGTAAAATCCCTTTGATTTGCCAACAAATCCTTCTTGGCCTACATTCTTTACACATCAGAGGAAAAGTCCACCGCGACTTAAAACCGGAGAATGTTCTTTTTAAGAGCAATGGAGTAGCTGCACTGACAGACTTCGGTATAGCGGGCGATAGAAATAAACGTATGACGGAACGTAACATTTTCGGCAAGCCCAATCAAATATTCGGAACTTATGCCTATATGCCCCCCGAACAAGTGAACCGTATGCGAGGTGAAGCCACAGTTCTACCTACTACAGATATTTTTTCTTTTGGAGTATTGGCCTTCCAACTTTTGACCGGTAGCCTGCCCTTTGGTGAATTAACCAGTCATAATGAATTGGCTCTATATCAAAAACGAGGAAAAGATGGAGACTGGAACCGCCGGAAGTTAGTACAGATAAAAAACGGGAAAGAATGGGATCGACTTTTTTCAGGGTGTCTGAATCCCGATTTTAAAAACCGCTTTCAATCCGTCAAGGAAGTTTTGAAATATCTGCCGGAGACCCAACAGGTCCCTATGGAAAGGGATATTGCCCACCACAAACTGTCCAAGGTTTTTGCATGCGTATCATGCAGGGCGAAGAGTATGGAAAGCTTTATCAACTAAGCGAATTTGCCACACATGGTTGCAGAATACTTACTATCGGCAGAGAGCCTGATAATCTGCTGCCTGTAACAGAGCGGCAAAGTACTTATGTATCACGCCATCATTGTACACTGGAAACGACACCTTCCGGTGACCATTGGATTATTCGGGACGGACAATGCAAAAAGAACAAAAGTATGGCAGGAATCCAGCAACGGCACTTATGTCAATTCCACGCAAGATCACCCAACAAGGTTACAGGCTAAAGGTTGGCGATATCATATCTATTGGAGACGTAAAAATGAGATTTGAAAACATATTAACTATATATTAAGTAGTATGGATACACAAAATTACAAACGTACCCTAGCCGGCTCAGTAGGTGCCGGTATGGGAGCATTGATGGGTGCCTCAGGCAGAACTTACTTCATTCTGGAGCATAAGACTCCATCAAAGTATCATCAGGCAGGCGAATCTCAAAAAATCATTGTCGATCAAGTAGAGTTGGGTAGAGATGCTCCTGCCAAGTACGCTTTGATGAAAGTTTCGAAACAGTGAGCCGCAAACACGCTGCAATTGTACGTGATGGTGAAAATTGGAAACTAATTCATCTCTCACACTCCAATCCGACATTAGTAAACGGACATCCGATTAATGGTTCTTACTATTTACAAACCGGAGATGAGATACAATTATCTGTAGGAGGACCACGCTTGGGATTTATAGTTCCACAAGGGCGCCAAGCGTTAACTTCCAGTATCGGTTTGACAGAAAGAATGAGTCTTTTCCGTAAGCAAGCCTTACGCCCCTACAAAACGGCATTAACTATTATGGGGATTGTTTTCGTATTGGCTGTTGCCGGTCTGGCTGCATGGAATTATAGTTTGGGTGTAAAGAATGACTTACTGGCTCAGAAAACAGAACAACAAGAAGTTCAACTAAGAGGGTATCAGAACCAGTTGGATTCACTAGGAACTGAACGTGCGGCTTTAGAAACACAACAACGGGAACTAGAAGCTAAATTACGAACTAGCGATGGAAATACAGAAGCATTAAAGTCACAGCTAGCTAATGTAAATAATCAATTAGGCAATGTAAATGCCAGTTTCTATAAAGTAAAATCTGATTTGGACAATCTTTCAAGTACTATAGCTGCCGAAAATGCGACAGAAGAAGTAGAAGAAGCCAGTTATAAGCCACAGACAACTCAACAGGCGAGGACTCATCAAGATAATGTAGAGTCCGATGTGGTAGAAGAACAAGATCATAATGCTTCGGGAGATCTGAAAGATTATTACGATCATATCTATACAATCAAAGTTGACCATATTGAAATCGAATATAATGGCACAAAATTCGATCCGGGCATACAAGTATCAGATATTATTTGCGGAACCGGTTTTATGCTATCTGACGGAACATTTGTTACAGACAGACAAACGTTGAGCCATGGATTTTCTCTAATACCGAATGGAAAGATTCATGGCGTAGATACTGGCCATATACAGAGGAGCCGGATGTAACATAATATTACATTATCGTGCTTATAGCACCAAGGGAACAGGAAAACCTTTAACATTCACAAATGCAGACTTTAGCAGAAACCAATTATATGACATCACATTTACAGAAATAGAGGTGGAAAAGTCAATCAGGGTACAACTAAGAGAGCATGGTATAAAGCTAGCTTATAAACGTAGAAACTATGTACAAGTCAGTATAGTGACTCCTGCTGCGTATAGCTGGGCATATATTAGAGGTAAAGGTACTTTCGGCGAAGGTCTTCCTTTTGATACAACAGCAGCAAACAACATGAATGGAGGAACTGAAATACAGATGGTAGGCTATGCAGGTTATGCTGACATTCATAATCTAACTCCAGCACACTTCAACGACCACACTAATATTTCTGATACAAAATACCGAACTATCGTATTACAAAACCGCGTGGCGGAACCTGGATATTATGGTTCTCCAGCATTCCTTCTGGAAAATGGAACATATCAGGTAATCGGCTTCATGGTAGGTAGTATAGAGGCAAAGACCGTTTAGTTCCAATAGGAAATATAAAATAAAAATTATGTCTGAGATAAAAATTAAATTAGCGGCAGGCACTGATGTTGGTTTAGTCAGGAAAAACAACGAAGACAACTTTGTAGTAAACCGGGATTTAAGCCAATCGGAATGGATCATTCCTCAATCTTCCGAAACCATTCCTTTAGGTAAGTATGGCACTTTACTGGTAGTAGCCGACGGAATGGGTGGTACTAACGCCGGAGAGGTTGCATCCGCCATTGCCATTGAGACGGTGCAAAACGCATTTACGCCAGAAAAGCTGGACAAGATCGTAACACTCGAAGATGAGATGGCCACAGAAGAAGCTATTGAAGAATTCTTGACCAAGACAGTCAAAGCCGCTGATTTAAATATTGTCAATGCAAGTAAAGAAGATAGTAGTACCCAAAGGCATGTACTACTATTGTCAATTGCCTGGATATTAAATGAAAAAGCTATATTTGTTGGTGCGGTGACAGCCGCTGCTATGTGTTCAATGCCAATTCGGGATTCTGCCGTCTATCCAAGGACCACTCCTACGTACAAGACTTGGTCGATCAAGGAAAACTGGATCCGGAGAATGCTTTTGACCACCCTTACAACAATGTCATAACTCGTTGTTTAGGTGATCCGACCAATCGTTCCAATCCCGATTTCCGCTCTTACAATCTAAAGGACGATGACATTTTTTCTGCTTTGCAGCGATGGTCTATGCGGTTTGTGCCACGACGAAGAGATTATGCAAATCATTGAGGAAAATCAAAATGATTTGGTGGTCTGTAAAGACCAACTGATAGAAGCCGCTCTTGCTGTCGGCGGATATGACAATGTAACGATAGTACTTTGTCATATTATCCAGAAAGAGACGGACGAGCCCAAAGCTAATCTGAACAACACTGTATTCAGCAAACCGAATAACCATAAATTCCGGAAAATAGTTCTATTACTTTTTGCCTTAGCCCTGTTACTGGGAGGTTATCTTTATAAAAACCCACAGCTATCCGCAAAGTGGAAAGCTAAGATTTTTCCGACGGATACAGTCATTGTTACAGAAACAGATACCTCAACAATCTCTCCTCAACCAGATTGACAAACAAAACACATGCAGTTCAACAGTGGTGACATATTTGCTGAACACTATCAGCTGGAGAAAAAATTAGGCACAGGAAGCTTCGGAGAAGTCTGGTTAGCCCGAAACACATTGGCAGATGTAGAAGTTGCCATAAGTTTTATGGTCTGTTGGATGATAACGGCATAAAAGACTTTCGGGAAGAGTTCAAACTTGCCTATAAATTACATCATCCCAACTTATTACATCTTAATCATTTTGATGTATTTGAAAGATGTCCATTCCTGATAATGCCTTACTGTTCTAATGGTTCCTCCGCTACCTTGATCGGTAAAATGTCCGAAAAGCAAATCTGGCATTTCATACGCGACGTATCATGTGGACTCATGTTCTTGCACAGTCAAAACCCGCCAATCATCCATCAAGATATAAAGCCCGATAATATTCTAATCGGTGATGATGGTAAATTTATCATTTCCGACTTCGGCATTAGCCGCAAATTAGAACATACATTCCGTAAAAGCACTAACAAAGTAAAAATTCCGGAACACTTGCTTATATGGGACCGGAACACTTTTCTGAGAAACCATTTATTGCAGGTACCAGCGACATATGGTCTTTAGGCATGAGTATTTACGAATTGCTGACCGGTCACATTTTATGGGAAGGTATGGGTGGTTGTGTCCAACTGAATGGTGCACGTATCCCAGCCTTAGATAACGGCTATTCTCCCCAACTGGACCAGTTTCTTCATGCATGCCTCTCGCTTAACACATGGGATCGTCCCACTGCTCAGCAAGCTTATAACTATGCTAACTCTATGCTAAGGCAAGAAGTAAATCATCCGCACTCACCATCAGCGGTACATGCTTCAACACCTCCACTCCCACCAGCGCCATCACGTTTACAAAAAAGAATTCGTCTCTCCACTATAAACAAACGCATGGCAGGATGGATTATTATTGGCATATTATTCCTATTCATGCTGATCAAAGGAGTTTCCGCATTCTTCGGAAGTATTGAGGAAGAGCGCAGATATAACGCCTGCCGGACAACAGAGGATTTCCGACATTTCCTGAATCGTTATCCTGCCTCATCTCATGCAGAGTTTGTAAAACAGAAAATTTGTATGCTGATAGAAGACAGCATTAAAAAAGAAATAAAAAAGAATAGAGTAATCGCACCAATAAGTGTAGATACTATAGAACCGGAACAACCTAAAAAGGAAGAAATAGTAGTAAAGCATCCTTCTTGGTCACGTCCAAAGCCTAAAGTAGAAATAGTTTCCCCCGCTCCTGACACAAAAAAAGTCAAAAGAGAAGATGAAGAACGCATGTTCCTCAATTGTCAGACCATAACCGATTATGAGAAATATCTGCGACAATATCCCAAAGGAAAGTTCGCTTATAAAGCCAAAAGGGCAATTCAACAAATAGAGTCCGGAATGATGGAGAGTCATCCGGCACAGGAAATACACGTCAAAAAAGTACCAGAGTAAGTTTCGGGCTATAACCACTAATTCCAATAGATAGATTATTTTCTCATTTTTCTCTATCACCTATCACCCGTCATTCCACATACAGTTATTCATCGCATTTGCAGACAAGATGACAGGTTATCCGAACCTATCACCACATCTATCACCTATCACCACTTGTGTCATCCAAAACATTAATACTTATCACCTGAAATATTAATAGATAAGTTCCACACTATTAGAACTAAACTTCCTTTTCTCTAATAGATAACTTACCTTTCCACCTATTGCAAACTAAAAATGCAAAGCTCTGTTAATAAATGAAAGCTTCATTTATAAAACAGAAG
>ENA-OQJH01000840-OQJH01000840.1-human-gut-metagenome-genome-assembly--contig:-NODE-840-length-15007-cov-7.507460_pt1 | contig 15007 bp, 20 predicted proteins | sample MGYA00242597_ERZ504763 | MGnify/ENA primary metagenome ERZ504763 (study PRJEB26092, sample SAMD00036359) | human gut metagenome | host: Homo sapiens | study: EMG produced TPA metagenomics assembly of... | reverse complement strand
GCATGAGCTTTGACATTGTGCAGAACAAGCTGAAATCCCGCCAGCGTCCGGGGCAGACCAATGAAATCAGCCTGTTTGCCGGACTGATAAAATGCGGCGAGTGTGGGAAGTCGCTGACGATACGCTATACAAACGCAAAACATCCCCAGCAGATTTATTCCTGCAAGACCTACAATGCCTTTGGAAAGAACCACTGCACCCAGCACCGGATTGACTATGACACCCTTTACAGCCATGTGCTGCGAAAAATCCGGGAATGTGCCAGAGCTGCCCTGATGGACGGGAAAGCGGTTGCCGACCGCCTGACTAATACCTGTGAAGCCGAGCAGCGGGAACAGCGGGAAGCAATGGAACGCTCCCTTACAAGGGACGAGGAACGGATTGAGGTTCTGGATAAAATGGTCATGCGGCTTTATGAGGATATGATTGCAGGGCGTATCAGTGAGCAGAATTTCAACACCATGCTGGAAAAGACACAGACCGAGCAGACGGAGCTTAAAGCAAAAGTGTCCGAGGGCAGGAAGCGGCTGTCCGATGAAGCCCAGCTTGCCAATGACGCAAAACAATGGGTGGAAGCCATTCAGGAATATGCCAACATCACAGAGCTGGACGCAGCCACCCTTAACCGCTTAATCAAAGAAATCGTCGTGCATGAGCGCATTGACGAAGATAAAACAAGACACATTTCTATCGAAATTCATTTTAATCTCAAACCCATCCCAGAGGTGGAACAGGTCACTGCCTGACCTGTCCTACCGGGACGGTTCTCTTAAAAACACCATATAGATTTTTGTACGCCGCCGCCCGCCATCGAGCAGAGTTTTACACCTAATTGGGAATAAAACAGCTGGTCGCGGGCGGCGGCGTTGCCCTGATCGGCGTGACCCTTGTCCCGCTGCTGTCCGGGCTGCTGGGCTAAGTCCTGTATTGCTGCCCACAATTTTCCGAACAACTAACACTTAAAATCCTACTCCGCGCTCTCCCGGAAAAGTGGGAGGGCGCGGGAAAGGAGGTATCTTTGCTTGATTAGTGAGATCATCGAGAAATGGATAAAAGGCATTTTGATAGATGGCATTACGGGCAACCTCTCCGGCCTGTTCGATAATGTGAACGCCAAGGTAGGCGAAATCGCTTCGGACGTTGGCTCTACCCCGCAGGCGTGGAACAGCGGCATTTTCAATATGCTGCGTAGTCTTTCCGAAACGGTGGTGCTGCCCATTGCAGCGGCTATCCTTGCCCTTGTGATGTGCCATGAGCTTATCCAGATGATTACCGAAAAGAACAATATGCACGACTTCGACACTTCTATGTTCTTCCGCTGGATTTTCAAGTCTGCCTTTGCCATCCTCATTGTCAGCAACACATGGAATATCGTCATGGGCGTGTTCGATGCGACTCAGAGCGTTGTCAACCAAAGCTCCGGCGTGATCATCGGCGAAACGTCCATCCACTTTGACCGCCTGATACCCGGACTGGAATTTCAGCTGGAAAGCATGACCATCGGCAGTCTGCTCAGCTTATGGTTCCAAACCCTTGTAGTGGGCCTGACCATGAACATCCTGTCTATCTGCATTTTCCTTGTAACCTATGGCCGTATGATTGAAATTTATGTGGTCACGGCGTTAGGCCCCATCCGCTGGCGACCATGGGCAGCAACGAGTGGCGCAGCACCGGGCAGAATTATTTGAAATCTTTGCTGGCACTGGGTTTCCAAGCGTTCCTGATTATGATTGTCGTGGGCATCTATGCGGTGCTGATACGCAACATTTCGGGTGCGGCGGACATTGCCGGGGCCATCTGGGGCTGCATGGGCTACACCGTGCTGCTCTGCTTCTGTCTGTTCAAGACCGGCAGCATCAGCAAATCCGTGTTCGGTGCCCATTGAGAAAGGAGCGTTTGAATGGCGTATGTGACCGTTCCCAAAGATTTGACCCATGTAAAATCCAAAGTCTTATTCGGGCTGACCAAGCGGCAGCTGGTCTGCTTCGGCGGTGCGCTTTTAACGGGCGGACCGCTTTATTTTTTGGCCCGGAACTATCTTTCCAACAGTGCAGCGGCCCTGCTGATGATTTTTGCCATGCTGCCGGGGCTGCTGTTCGCTCTGTTCGAGCGGCACGGCCAGCCCTTGAAGTAGTGATTCAGCAAATGATTCAGTGCTGCTTTATCCGTCCCAAGGAAAGGCCCTATCAGACCAACAATGCTTACGCCGCCCTTATGCGGCAATACCAAATGGAACAGGAGGTAAAGGCCATTGTCCAGAAAAGCGATACCCCGCGAAACCGAAAAGCCCCAAAAGCTCACCCGCGCCCAGAAAAAAGAAATTGATGCCGTTCTCCGCAAGTACAAGGGTGACGGCAAGCCCCGCACGGCGCAGGCCACCATCCCGTATGAGGCCATCTACCCGGACGGTGTGTGCCGCATTGACCGACGCACATTCTCCAAGTGCATTGCCTTCGAGGACATCAGTTATCAGCTGGCCCAGCCGGAAACGAGGACCGCCATCTTTGAACACCTGTGCGACCTGTACAACTATGTGGATGCCTCCATCCATGTGCAGCTTTCGTTTCTCAATCGCAAGGTTGACCCGGTGCAGTACGCAAAAAGTTTTGAGATCGCACCGCAGGGGGATGATTTTGACGACATCCGCGCCGAGTACACCGCCATCCTGCAAAAGCAGCTTGCCAGCGGAAACAACGGCATTGTCAAAACGAAATACCTGACCTTCACCATCGAGGCCGACAGTCTGAAAACAGCGCGGGCCCGTCTGACCCGCATTGGTCTTGACCTGCTGGGCTATTTCAAGACCATGGGTTGTGTGGCACACGTTATGGACGGGCAGGAGCGTTTGGAAGTTCTGCACGGCATCTTCCACCCGGACGGCGAACCGTTCCGCTTTGACTGGAACTGGCTGGCTCCCTCCGGCCTCTCCACCAAGGATTTTGTGGCCCCGTCCTCCCTCTGCTTCGGCACGGCCAAGACCTTTGGTTTGGGCGGCAAGTATGGTGCTGTGAGCTTTTTACAAATCCTTGCGCCGGAACTTCGGACGAAATGCTGGCCGACTTCCTCAAAACGGAAAGCGGGATTCTCGTCAATCTCCATGTGCAGGCCATCGACCAGACCGAGGCCATCAAAACCATCAAACGGAAAATCACAGACCTTGATGCCATGAAGATTCAGGAACAGAAAAAGGCTGTCCGTTCCGGGTACGATATGGAAATCCTGCCCAGTGACCTTGCCACCTACGGCGAGGATGCCAAAAAGCTGCTGAATAAATTGCAGACCCGGAACGAACGGCTTTTCATGCTGACTTTTTTAGTGCTGAACGTGGCCGACACCAAGCAAAAGCTGGGCAACGATGTGTTCCAAGCGGCGGGTGTGGCGCAGAAGTACAACTGCTCCCTTGTCCGGCTGGACTACCAGCAGGAGCAGGGCCTTGTGTCCAGCCTTCCGCTGGGTATCAACCAGATAAAGATTCAGCGCAGCCTTACCACCTCCAACGTGGCGGTGTTCGTGCCCTTTGTAACGCAGGAGCTTTTCCAGAGCGGGGCAGCCATGTACTACGGCATCAACGCAAAATCCCACAACATGATCATGCTGGACCGCAAGCAGGCCCGGTGTCCCAACGGCTTGAAGCTGGGTACGCCCGGCAGCGGCAAATCCATGAGCTGCAAGTCTGAAATCGTCAGTGTGTTTTTAACGACTGCTGACGATATTTTTATTTCAGACCCAGAAGCCGAGTATTATCCGCTGGTCAAGCGGCTGCATGGGCAGGTCATCAAACTTTCGCCCACCAGCAAGGACTATGTGAATCCTCTGGACATCAACCTCAACTACTCCGAGGATGATAGTCCGCTTGCCCTGAAATCGGATTTTGTGCTGTCGTTCTGTGAGCTGGTCATGGGCGGTAAAACAGGTCTGGAAGCGATTGAGCGCACCGTGATAGACCGTGCCGTGAAAGCCATCTACCGCCCCTATCTGGCGAATCCCTGCCCGGAGAATATGCCGATTTTGTCTGACCTCCACCAAGCCCTGCTCGACCAGCACTTGCCGGAAGCTGACCGGGTGGCGCAGGCATTAGACCTGTATGTGTCCGGCTCACTGAATGTGTTTAATCACAAAACGAATGTGGACATCCACAACCGGCTTGTGGCCTTTGACATCAAAGAGTTAGGCAAGCAGTTAAAAAAACTGGGGATGCTCATTATCCAAGACCAGATATGGGGCCGCGTCACCCAGAACCGCAGCCAAGGCCGGGCTACATGGTATTTTGCAGACGAGTTCCATTTGCTCTTGAAAGAGGAACAGACCGCCGCGTACAGTGCCGAGATTTGGAAACGCTTCCGCAAATGGGGCGGTGTGCCCACGGGTGCCACCCAGAATGTGAAGGACCTTCTTTCTTCCCCGGAGATCGAGAACATTCTGGAAAACAGCGACTTCATCACGCTGCTGAATCAGGCATCTGGCGACCGCAAAATCCTTTCGGAACGGCTGAACCTCTCCGCAGACCAGCAGAAGTACATCGACAATTCGGAACCGGGCGAAGGACTGCTGATTTTTGAGAACGTGGTGTTGCCGTTCTCAAACCCCATCCCGAAAAACACCCAGCTCTATAAGATCATGACCACCCGGCTCAGCGAGGTGGTGGATCTATGAACTTAACGCATTTCAGCTTGTTTTCCGGCATAGGCGGCATCGACCTTGCCGCGGAAGCGGCGGGTTTTACTTCGGTCTGCCAATGCGAGTGGGCGGCCTTTCCCGCCGCTGTGCTGGCAAGCCACTGGCCGGAGGTGCCCCGCTTTCAGGACATCACCACCGTAACAAAGGAGGCTTTCTTTGAAAAAACAGGACTTCACACCGTCACCCTCATTTCAGGCGGCTTCCCGTGCCAGCCGTTCTCCACCGCAGGGAGGCAGCGCGGCTTCCACGATGAACGCTACCTGTGGCCCGAAATGCTGCGGGTTATCCGGGAATTGCAGCCCCGTTGGGTGCTTGGAGAAAATGTTGCTGGCTTCCTCCGTATGGGGCTCGACAAAACGCTCATTGACTTGGAGCAGGCAGGTTACGATGTTCGGGTTTTCGTATTACCTGCTGCTGCCGTTGGCGCGTGGCACGAACGGAAACGGGTATTCATCATCGGCTCCGCTGCTTCCCACACCCCTTGCCAGCGACACCGGGGATGTGGGCAAGGGGCTGGACATCCAAATCTCTGCGAACGGCAGCTATCGCAAGATGAACAAGGATGGCAAGGCGTGGACGGCGCGGCTTTCCCATGTGGTCTACCGCATGACCCCCACCACGCTGGAAAAGCCCTACCTCAACCCGGACTGGGTAGAGTGGCTGATGGGTTTTCCGCGCAAATGGACGGACATTCCCTTTGGGCCGAAGAACCCGCCGACATCCCGCGCCTGACCGAAGATGTGCCGAACCGCAGCAAGCGGATGAAAACACTGGGCAATGCAGTTTCGCCGCCGCAGGTGTTCCCGATTCTCAAATACATTGCAGACATTGAAACAGGCCGCTGTCCGATGGGAGGTGAAGAACCTTGAAAGAATTGCAGGCGAAAGCCAAAGTCACCCAGACCATGACCCGTGATGGTCTGGTGGTGGAAAATCAAGCGGACGGCACTGTAGAGAATGTTTCCAGTCGGGAAGCGGAACAGGACTACTCCACGGATGCCGAGGCAAGGCCGAAAAAATTCTGGAACGGGTCGAGGACATCAAGGACGGTCATAAAAATAAAAAGAAAGCGAAAAAGGCAGCAGAAACCGCAGCTACCGCCGAAAGTGAAGATGGTCTGCACCGTTCCGCTGCCCGTTTGGAATTGACCGAGGAAGAACGGGCAGACCCGGCGTTGCAGCCGTACATCCAAAAGGCGGAAGCGAAAGCCGACAAGCTGGATGCGGCCCGCGCTGCTCTGCCCCAAAAGCGTGTCCCGGTCAAGGAAAAAGTCTACGATGCCGCCAGCGGCAAGGCGAAATCCACCCTGCGCTTTGAACAGCAGGACAAAGGCCCGCCCAGCTTGAAACCAAACCCGGCCAGTCGGCCGCTGTCGGAAGCATTGCTGTTTGCTCACGGAAAAATCCACGAGGTCGAACACGAAAATGTGGGTGTGGAGGGCGGCCACAAGGGTGAAGAACTGGTGGAGCATCAGACCGCCAAGGTCATCCGCAGCGGCATCCGGCACCACAAGATGAAGCCCTACAAGGCCGTGGAAAGGGCGGAGCGGGAATTGCGTTCGTCTAACGCCGAGTATTTCTATCAGAAGTCTTTGCGGGACAATCCGCAAATTGCGCAGTCTGCCAGCAACCCCATTTCCCGGATGTGGCAGAAACGGCGTATCAAACAGCAGTATGCCAAAGCTGCACGGCAGGCCGGACAAGCCGCCGCGCAGGGTGCAGCCGCCACCGCAGAGAACGGTTTCCGGGTAACAAAGCTGGCGGCCGATGGCGGCGAACGGGTAGCCGAATTTGCGGCCCGGAACTGGAAAACCATTCTGATCGTGGCGGTGTTCGGTCTGCTGGCTCTGCTCTTGATAACGGGGTTGCAGTCCTGCACCGTGATGGCGGGCACCGCTGGAACCGGCGTGACGGCATCCTCTTACTTTTCCAAAGACAAAGATATGCTGGGTGCAGAGAAGGCTTATGCCAAGCTGGAACAAAAGCTGCAACGGTATCTCGACACCTACGAGGCCACCCACAACTATGACGAGTACCATTTTTATCTGGATGAAATCGAGCATGACCCTATGTGCTGATCTCGATTTTGTCCGCGCTCCATGATGCGTTTTTACATTGGCCGAGGTGCAGGGCGAACTTGAAATGCTCTTTGAAAAGCAGTACATCCTGACCGAGACCGTGACCATGCAGATACGTTACCGTACAAAAATGATGGTCATTATTGGCCCGTATGGTGTGCCGCAAGTTATCACCTACCAAGAACCGTATGAATACTACATCTGCACGGTCAAGCTGAAGAACAAGAATTTATCCCACCTGCCCGTGGAAGTACTGACCGAAGAACAGCTCAGTGCCTATTCGCTCTATATGCGCACGCTGGCAACCGGCCGGATTTGTTTGGCAAAGCGCAATACCCCAATGCGTCCACCATCAAGCAGCCCACCTACTACGATATTCCCCCGGAAGCACTAAAGATGATAGGTTTGCCGCCATGATGGAGGAAGCCACGAAGTACATCGGCTACCCGTATGTGTGGGGCGGCAGTTCGCCCAGCACCAGCTTTGATTGCAGCGGCTACATTTCGTGGGTGCTGAATCACTCCGGCTGGAATGTGGGCCGCCAGACCGCACAGGGCCTTTACAACCTCTGTACTCCTGTTTCGACGGCGCAGGTCAAACCGGGCGACCTTGTGTTTTTCAAGGGGACCTACGATACCCCCGGCGTGAGCCATTGCGGTATCTATGTAGGCAATTCCATCATGCTGCACTGCGGCGACCCTATCTCCTACACAAACCTCAACTCAAAATATTGGCAGGAACATTTTTACAGCTATGGGCGTTTACCGTGACGCCAGAAAGGATTTTGTATGGCAAAAAGACTTTCCCGCATTGAGCGCGATATTGAACGGCTCAAAGAAAAAATCTCTGAATACCAGCAGCAGTTGAAAGAACTGGAAGCTGCAAAGACCGAACAGGAAAATTTGCAGATCATTCAGCTGGTGCGCAGCATGAACATGAAACCGGACGAGTTTGCGGCTTTTCTGCGCAGCGGTGCGCTGAATGCTGCACCCACTGTCACCCCGTACCACAAACAGGAGGATGCCGCCAATGAAACCTGATTGGAACCGCCGTTTTGCAGCTGTGCTGCTGGCTATCCTGCTCTGCCTCTGCTCCTTTTCCATGCCCGCTTTTGCAAGCGGCTCTGACCCTGCCCCGGAACCTCTGCCGGAAATTCTGGACGAGAAAACTACCACTGGCGGCACGGAGCCGGAGGGTGTACCTATCACGCCCAAAGGCAACGCAACACTGGTGGATGATTTCTACGGGGACAAGCAGCTTATCACTGTGACCACCAAGGCCGGGAATTATTTTTACATCCTCATTGACCGTGCCAATGAGGATAAGGAAACCTCTGTCCACTTCCTGAACCAAGTGGACGATGCCGACTTGCTGGCCCTGCTGGATGAAGAACCGCAGGACACCGAGTTCTGCACCTGCACCGTGAAATGTGAGGCCGGGAACATCAATGAAAACTGCCCCTTGTGTGAAAAGAGCCTGCGCAACTGCACGGCCCCGGAAGCTGTGAAAACCGACACCGAAACGCCGCAGGAAAAGCCGAAGTCCAACATGGGCAGTCTGATGATCCTGCTGGTGCTGGCTCTGGCGGGCGGTGGCGCGGCACTCTATTATTTCAAGTTCCGCAAGCCCAAGGCCGATACCACCGGGCACGATGATCTGGACGAATACGATTTTGGCGAGGACGAGGATGCAGACAAGGAACCGGCTGAAATCGAGATTCATTCGGAGAACGGACAGGAGGACGAAACATGAGCGTTCAGCTGGTAATTGCCGAAAAGCCCAGCGTAGCCCGCAGCATTGCCGCCGTGATCGGGGCCGCTGAAAAGCAAAACGGCTATTGGCAGGGTGGCGGGTATCTGGTCAGCTGGTGCATCGGGCATCTGGTGTCCTTTGCCGAGGCTGGCCAGTACGACGAAAAATACTGCAAATGGCGGTATGAGGATTTGCCCATCCTGCCCCAGCCGTGGCAGTTCATTGTCCCGGACGAGAAGAAACAGCAGTTTGAAGTTCTGCGTGCCCTGCTCAACCGCCCGGATGTGGACAGTGTGACTGCCGCAACCGATGCAGGACAGTGCGGTTAGGTGACTTAAGAGAAAGAAAAAGAGACCTCATCTCGTTGAAAATCAAATTTCAAAATCATTAAAGGAGATATTTAAATGAAACGAAATCAGAATTTCGACCATAATCACTCTCAAAAAGTGCTTTCCTGCCGCTACAACATGGACATCAACCGAGTGGAAGCCCGATTCGAGGATGGAACCATTCTTTCCATCGACTGCATCGTCATTGAGGACGAATATGGCAACACCCCGGCACAGCGAGCAGAACTGGACTGGCTACTTATATAACAAGCCCTTGGAATATACCCAGCTTGTGCTGAGTGGGGAAATCGAACATTATCTTTCACTTGGTTGCGATCACGGTAGACTAGAAGATTGACCTTTTTTCATAGAAATGTGATTGGCTGTTACAGAATGGCTCTTCAAAAAGCATTACAGAAAATCCGGAAATGAACCATAATAACTCAAAAAAGTTTCCGGATTTCTGTTTTTGTACGATTGCTATCGTATTTTCATTTTGCAATAGTTTTCATAATTGACCATTGTCCATTACAGAGAATATAGGTCTCTTCCTATAATTGGCTGACATTTTATAGCACACACATTTATTTCTGCATGGAATACCCACTGCTTCCATAAAATATTTACTCGAATAATTTTCCGCAAAATGGACAACGATCTTTCACTGTTAGTACAATTGAAAAGTGCTTCCCACAAAAAGGACAACGACGTGTTATAAAATCAAAAATATAGTCTATCAAAAGTACAACAACAGCTGCTATACGAAACTCAAATGCCCATAGTGCGCATACGACTATTGCTATGAAGATGAATACAGCTTTGCATAATGTGAGTTTTGTTTGGAATTTCATTTTTTATTCTTCTTTCAAGCTTGAAGTTTACTGATTATCGCATACCGTTACTTGATATAATATATTGTTTATACGTTTCTTCAACTCTGCATTGGAATCACCCTTTCATGTAAAAACAAAAGACACGAAATTGTTACGTCCACCTTAATTCTTAGATTAACTATTGATAGCATCAAAGCACAATAAGCAATCAAAGTCCACGATTTTGTATCAAAGTAGAGAAAACTTGTAACGAAATCGGTGTGGCCGCAAATAACATGACCCTCAACACTGGGCATCCAGCATTGAGGGTCATACTTAAATAACCGTTTGTATTGCACTCGCACTATGCCTCAAGTCGATTGTCAACCGAAGGCTTTTATTATGTCATGAAGAATTTCCATCTGCTACGGCGAAAGATCATTTCCTTTTTGACTTGGTGAAAGCAATTCATTACGGAGTTTAATTAAGTTTTCTTTTGCGCACCAGTCAATCCAGAAAGAGATAGTACTTCTGGCGCATCCAGTCCTAGGAGTTCATCTGTTGAAATGCTAAATAAGGATGAAATGCTTGCAAGAACATCCAACGGAATTGCATGTGCATCACTTTCATATCCACTGACCGTGGATACAGCCTTATTTAACCGTTTAGCCAAATCCGCCTGCGTCCAGCCACGACTTCTCTCAGCTTTTTTAGCTTTTCTCCTAAATAATGCTCCATTCCTGTACACTCCTATCCTATATAAAGTGTACTATTTGAAATTTCAATATAATCGTACTATACTACATATAATGTTCGATTATATTGAAATTCGATTGACTTGTGAGGAGCAGGGCTGTATGTTGTGTGTTAAAAAGCATTCCCATGCGCAATGGAGGGATTTCAAAATGAATGTCTTGATTTGTGACGATGACCAGCAGATCGTTGATTCTATTATTGAAGAACTCAAAAAGAAAAGCGAGGAAACGCATGTAGCATCAAGATTTTATGGATTTTCTCAACCAAGCCTAATAGACTTATCGCTTCCTTATGATATTGCGCTTCTGGATATTGATATGGGCGAAACAAATGGAATTGAGCTTGCCAGAAGTTACGAGCAGAAAATGAAAACATTGTGATTATCTTCATTACGAATTTTATTCAGTATGCTCCAGAGGGATTTGAAGTTCAAGCCTTTCGCTACTTACTAAAAGCAGATTTCTCTGCTAAACTTGATTCCTACTTTGATTCAGCTGTCCAAGAAGTACTTCGGCGGAAACAGCTTGTCACAATTTCAATCAACTCTGAAATTATCGATGTACCTGTAAATGACATTCTGTATTTAGAATCTCATCGAAGAATCATTGTTATGCACTTGTTGGACGAAAAACGCCCAGCATACCAATTTTACGGCAACATAACGGAACTATCCGAAAAAATCGAGCCACTCGGTTTCCTTCGTATTCAAAAAAGCTATCTTGTCAATATGCACTATGTCGAAATCTTTCAATACAATAAAGTCCAATTGCGCGGTGGTCTTTGTCTGGCTCCAAGCGAAAAGAATTATAGTGAGCTAAAACAGAAATATTTACATTGGCGAGGTAAAAGTAGATGGATGCTTTGATCAGTTTGGTTTACACAATCATAGATTCAGTCTGCGTATGTCTGTTTTTAGACGCTTTTGCTTCGCACCGTTGGAGGAATCATAGATTTCTTGTCGGTGTAATAGTTCAAACTATTTTAATGTATGCATCCATTGAATTCAGTGTTATTGCCTTAAATCGAAACCAAATCGTCAAAATTCTCTTGATTCTACTATCCTGCTTTATTGTTGCCAGAACTCTATATGAGAATATCTCAGGAAAGTTTTTATTATTTCTTATCGTTGTAGAATATCTCTTGACTTATAGTTTATCTTTTGCAGTCGGAATGCTTGCAACTTCGGTTTGTGGGATGGATGCTCAGACGTTTCAAGCAAACAAGACACTATCGCTAATCTACGGAATCTCTTATTATTCAGCCGAATTATTTATTATTGCGCTATTTCGCAAAATGATGCTTCAGCGTATGGGCAATAGACCCAGAAGCGATGCTCAACATTCGCAGCTGATTCTGTACTTTCTATTTCCATGTGCATCATTTGCAATGCTTGTGATCCTACTTTACGTTACAAGTGGTCACAATATAGAAGAGTTTGTTTCTGCTGGCTGTTGTATTCTCATTTTTATTTCAAACATTGCAATTCTCTTTTTATTGGAGCGAATGGAGTATGCAGCATCGGAAAGAGAACAATTATTGATGCTTAACCAGCAGATTCAGCTACAATCGAAAAACATGACTTCGGCAAGCGAACTTTATTCTGCCCAAAGGAAAAAAGTTCACGATTTCCGGGCGCACCTGAATATCCTAAATCGATTGATGAAGAATCAAGAGTATTCTGCCGCTGAAGAATATCTTGAAAAAATCACCGAACAGCAAACTGATCGGCTATTCCTTGTCAACACACATCATCCCATCTTGGACGCACTTTTCAATACAAAAGCTGCCGAAGCAACTCAAAAGAAGATCAGCATTGATTTTGAAGTGAATGATCTATCAAATCTTCCATTTGATGTCTCCGATATGGTAGTGCTTCTATCAAACCTTTTGGATAATGCCATTGAAGCGTGTCAGCAGTATGATAAGGGCGATAAAGCGATTCATGTCATGGCCGTTGCACAGCAAGACTTTTTTATCTCTGTCCGAAACACATCGGAACCTGTTGTAATTATAAGTGGTTCCATTCCAACGACAAAACCAGAACCGCAGCTGCATGGCTTTGGACTTGCGAACATCCGGCTGATTCTCGAAAAATACAGTGGAGAGTATACGATGTTCTATGAAAATGGGTGGTTCCAGTTCACCGCTGATATACCGTTCACCCCGATTTCGTGACAGATTTTCTCCATCTTATTACAGAAACGTAGACAATATTGCTTGCTGCGTATACAGTGTAAGAAAGGATGGCACAATGCACAAATCGAAAGGAGTTACTCCAATGCAGCAATATAGCTTTGAATGAAATTCAAACTTATCAATTTAATAAGAAAGGATTGCTTATGGACGAGTAACGGATATCGAGAGCAGACCAAGGATTTTGACATTCCTGCATCTCAGAAAGACTGGACAAAATACCCTGATTCCTCTTGGGCTGGTGTTCTGGTAGATGCAACAAATCGCGTTGGCTGCTACTATGTTGTCAATATTGCTGCAAAGACCGGAAAGACTTGGTATGTTGAAATTTCAAATAATATCCGATAACCGTTTTTGAGCAAGGAGTTTTTTATGCTACCGTTTTTTAATCAAAAAGAGTTGGTGGTTTGCTCAAATCAATCTCAATACCAAAAATACACATCTCTTTTAGAAAAAGAAGGAATCGGATATCGAACAAAAGTACGCGATTTATCATCGCCGTCTTTGTTTTCGATGGGAACCCGTGAAAGAACTGGAACCACATTTCAAAAGGTCAATTATCAAATGCTCTACACAATATATGTTCGCAAAGCCGATTACGAACGCGCTGTTCACGTTATCACTGTTTGATTAAACCACCAAAACCATATACGCTTTTCCTCGCCAAACAATCAGTTGCAAAGCAGGTCTGATTGTTTGGCTCTTTATTTTGCAAAGGAGCGTGATGCCATGACCGAACCCAAATCCGACCTTGCCTATCTCCGCAACGAAAAAGCCAAAGCAGAACAGAAGCTGCGCGCTTGTCAGCACCGGGAGAAAATCCTTGAACGCCAGATGTCGGAGCTGAACCGGAGAGAGCGTGTGCACCGTCTTTGTACCCGTGCTGGAATGCTGGAAAGCTTTCTGGTCTGTCCGGGAGAACTGACCGATGATCAGGTGATGGAACTGCTGAAGATCTCGTTCCGTCAACCGGAAGTCGTGCTGGCACTTGCAAGATGGTGCATGACGTTCACGAACGCAGCAACGTCCAAAACCCTTTAGAATAAAGGCGCAATTATACACCGTTCCGGTGAAATTGCGGTCTTGCAGACAGCTCGATGAAATCGAAGCTGGCGTTTGTGCGCCAGCCCGATTCCATCCCAAGGAAAACTGCATTTTCCTTGCGCTGCTTTGCAGCTATCCTTTTGCGGCTCCCGCCTGAAACCGAAGCGCACAGCACTCCGTTCCAAGGCGGCGAGCACAACCGAATACGATTCCAGACCGTTCACAAGAGCAATCTTGTTGGGCGGTCTTTTTGTTTGGGGGTGATGCCTATTCCGTGTCCGCATTTCAAAATCACCATCGTCAAGCGCAGCCAAGGGCAGTCTGCTGTTGCTGGCGCAGCCTACCAGAGCGGCGAACGGCTGTTCAGTGAATACAACCAGAAAACAAAATTCTACAACAAGAAGAAAGAGCTTGTCCACGCCGAGATCATGCTGCCAACCCATGCGCCGCCCGGATATGTAGACCGGGCAACGCTCTGGAACGCCGTGGAAGCCGTGGAGAACCAGTGGAACTCCCAGCTTGCCCGGCGTATCGTGCTGGCATTTCCGAGAGAAGTTCCGAAAGACCAGTATCTTCCCATGCTCAAAGATTTTTGTCAGGAGCAGTTTGTTTCCAAAGGCATGGTTGCTGACTTTGCCATCCACGACAAGGGCGATGGAAACCCACACGCCCACATTCTGCTGACGCTCCGGGCAATGGATGAACACGGCAAGTGGCTCCCGAAAGCCCGCAAGGTTTACGACCTTGACGAGAACGGCGAGCGCATCCAACTCCCATCCGGCAACTGGAAGTGCCATAAGGAGAACACGGTGGACTGGAACGACCAGAAGTACGCCGAGGTCTGGCGGCATGGCTGGGAGACCATCACCAACCGCTATCTGGAAGCTGCAGGCAGACCGGAGCGTGTTGACCTGCGCTCCTTTGAGCGGCAGGGCATCCAGCAGATACCGACCGTCCATCTCGGCCCTGCTGCGCACCAGATGGAAAAGCGTGGAGTGGAAACCTTTCTCGGCAACCTGAACCGGGATATTCGTGCAGCCAACAGCCTGATGCAGTCCATCCGCAGCGCCATCCGTGGGCTGCAACGCTGGATCGCAGACCTGACCGAAAAGAAGCAGATTCTTCTGGACGCTCTGGAAAAGGCGAAAGAGCCCACGCTGTCCGACCTTCTGGTGGACTACTTCAACCTCCGCAATGAGCAGCGCAGCAATTGGTCTGGCAAGGCAAAACTGAAATGCACTGTCCGGGACTTTGAGGAAGTTAAACGGGCTGTGGACTATCTGAAAACCCATTCACTGAACACCGTTGAGGATTTGGACACTGCAATTTCTAACCTGAACCAGACCGCCGCCCCTCTCCGCAGGCAGT
>ENA-OQJH01000839-OQJH01000839.1-human-gut-metagenome-genome-assembly--contig:-NODE-839-length-15025-cov-1.106659_pt1 | contig 15025 bp, 25 predicted proteins | sample MGYA00242597_ERZ504763 | MGnify/ENA primary metagenome ERZ504763 (study PRJEB26092, sample SAMD00036359) | human gut metagenome | host: Homo sapiens | study: EMG produced TPA metagenomics assembly of... | reverse complement strand
CAGAAGTTGTATTTAACGATATCTGTAAGTTCTGACAGAAGTAATGAATTCAAACGTCCTTGTCATCAGTAAAAAAGGAAAGATCTTAGGTAAAAATGAAGCAGACCACATCGAAGTGCTTCATCAGCTGATCTCAGGAAATGTTAAAGATTATGTTGATTTTTCATTAAATGAAAGACTATTAACGATTCTTTCCACCAATGAAAAATGTCAGCCTTTCCACACTGGGATTTGAGTCAGACGTTGATGATTACTATGCGATCATCGCACCGATTGATATCGCAGGAGAGAGATTCGGAACATTATTTATGTACCGCCAGAGAGAAAATTATTCCATTGATGATATTATCTTAGCGGAATATGGAACAACCGTTGTCGGACTTGAAATGTTAAGATCTGTAAGCGAAGAAGTGGAACAGGAACGAAGAAAGAAAGGAATCGTTGATTCCGCGATCAGTACATTATCATTCACAGAACACAAAGCAGTGATCCATATCTTAGAAGAATTAGAAGGCAATGAAGGAGTCTTAGTTGCAAGTAAGATCGCAGATAGATTCGGAATCACAAGATCTGTTGTCGTAAACGCACTAAGGAAACTAGAAAGTGCCGGAGTTGTTGAGACAAGATCCTCTGGTATGAAGGGAACATATATTAAAGTAGTCAATGACTTTATATTTGACGAGATCACAAAGCTTGATTAATTCTTTTAGAATTAAAGAAAAAGTTCTTGCAAAGAAGGACAAGGTTTGATATACTGTCATAGGTAAAAATAAACACGCTATTGGAATTCTGGTAAGTGCCCAAGAGGTTTGTCAGAACGATGAAAATAGCGGAAGCAAAAACTAAAGGAGATTTAAAATGAGCGTTATTTCAATGAAACAGTTACTGGAAGCAGGTGTACATTTCGGACACCAGACAAGAAGATGGAACCCTAAAATGGCTCCGTACATCTACACAGAGAGAAATGGTATCTACATCATCGACTTACAGAAATCCGTAGGTAAAGTTGACGAAGCTTACAATGCAGTAGCAGATATCGTTGCTGAAGGTGGTACAATTCTTTTCGTTGGTACAAAGAAACAGGCACAGGATGCTATCCAGGCAGAAGCTGAGCGTTGTGGAATGTACTATGTAAACGAGAGATGGTTAGGTGGTATGCTCACAAACTTCAAGACTATTCAGAGCCGTATTGCCCAGTTAAAGAAGATTGAAGCTATGGAAGCAGACGGAACATTTGATGTACTTCCTAAGAAAGAAGTAATTAACCTCAAGAAACAGCAGGAAAAATTAGAGAAGAACTTAGGCGGTATTAAAGAGATGCAGGATATCCCTGACATGATCTTTGTTGTAGACCCTAGAAAAGAAAGAATCTGTATTCAGGAAGCAGAAACTCTTGGTATTCCTTTAGTTGGTATCTGTGATACAAACTGTGATCCAGAAGAATTAGATTACGTTATCCCAGGTAACATGATGCTATTCGTGCAGTTAAATTAATCGTTTCCAAGATGGCTGATGCTGTAATCGAAGGAAATCAGGGACAGGATGCAGAAGTAGCAGAGGAAGAAGCTGCTGAAGAAGCAGAAGCTTAATTCTGTTTGCAATAATCGCCTCAGCCTGCACTTGGTACAGGCCGGGGCATTTTTTGTGTAAAATCTATATGAAACACATAAAAGAGATGAATTTGGAGGAATCGAAATGGCTATTACAGCAAAACAGGTAAAAGAGTTACGTGAGATGACAGGTGCCGGAATGATGGATTGTAAGAAAGCTCTTACAGCTACAGAAGGCGATTTTGATAAAGCAATTGAATTCTTAAGAGAAAAAGGTCTTGCAACTGCTGAAAAGAAAGCTGGACGTGTTGCTGCAGAAGGTCTTGTAAAAGTTATCGTATCTGATGATAAGAAGAAAGCTGTTGCAGTAGAAGTTAACGCTGAGACAGACTTCGTTGCAAAGAACGAAAAATTCCAGGCTTACGTTGCACAGGTTGCAGAGCAGGCTATGGAAACAGAAGCAGCAGATATCGATGCTTTCTTAGCTGAAACATGGAAATTCGATGAGACTAAGACTGTAAACGAAGCATTAGCAGGACAGATTGCTATCATCGGTGAAAACATGAACATCCGTAGATTCCAGCAGGTAAAAGAAGATGCAGGTTTCGTAGCTTCTTATACACATATGGGTGGAAAGATTGGTGTTTTAGTAGACGTTGCAACAGACGTTGTTAACGCTGACATTGAAGAGATGGCTAAAAACGTATGTATGCAGGTTGCAGCTTTAAATCCTAAGTATACAGACCGTTCTGAAGTTGATCAGGATTATCTTGCAAAAGAAGAAGAAATCCTTACAGCAGCAGCTAAGAATGAAAAACCAGATGCTAATGATAAGATTATCACAGGTATGGTTAAAGGACGTCTTAACAAAGAATTAAAAGAAATCTGCTTAATGGATCAGGTATACGTAAAAGCTGAAGACGGAAAACAGTCCGTATCCAAATATGTTGAGGAAGTAGCTAAGGCTAACAATGCTAAAATTGCTATCAAAGGTTTCGTTCGTATGGAAACTGGAGAAGGAATCGAGAAGAAAGAAGAGGACTTCGCAGCTGAGGTGGCAGCTCAGATGGCTGGCAAATAATTCTTCAAATTATTAATATTGTAAATTGAATCAGAATTTATAAAGGCTCTGAAAGCTTCATAAACACTTTATTTTCTAGTGATTATGAGGTTTTCGGAGCCTTTTTTCTATGGAAAAAAGGAAATGGCGAAAGTATCGCCAGGAACCGTTAAAAACCGTCTAAAATCACTTCAAATTGAGTATTACTCAAGTCATAGATTGAGTAAAATGAGTATTCACAATCTTCAGCGAAGTTTACTCAAATCATCAGAGTTCTTAAAATCATCACTTTCAATCAAACATTTTATAATTAGGAGGTTTTGGTTTATGAAGAACACAGCGTTAAGAGCAGGAAATAGCAATTCCCGCGCAATTACTTTCAAAAACAAGGAACACGAAAAATTTTATACGGAATATTTGGAAAAATGCAGATATCAGGATGTTTATCATCAGGCTCTGGTTTATTGCCTGGGCATCGACAGAGACACAAGAGAAAATGTGAATAAAATCTATAATTTTAAAACTGGATGTGTAAAAACGGAATGCCTGCAAGAAGGATGGCAGACCAGTGGAAGTTTACGGATTGTCCGCATGGCATTTAATCTTTACTGCAATCTCACACCTGCCATGAATTAAGTGTCGTGTCTATATTTACTTTTTTTTGAAACCACCCTAAGGATGGTTTGTTTGCTATGCAATTTTATTTTTCTCTAACCACTACCTCTTTGTTTCAAACTTCACCTCCTGTAGCAAAGTCAAAAGAGTTGAGTACTAAACTATTTGGACTTTGTAGTGATGAGTCTATTATCTCACATCGGATGATTTTGAACAGGTACTCGCTATTTTGCGTTTACTCTATCCTATCTATTGTTACTTGTTCTGGTTTTTCCATTCCCGCGGAGAAACACCATAAATATTTTTAAAAGCACGGGAAAAATGAAGCTGATTTTCGTATCCGACAGCAGAGCCGACATCTGCAATGGATAAGGAAGTCAGCTTTAATAATTCCGTAGCCTTTACCATGCGGTAGTTCATAAGAAATTCCTGCGGGGAGCGGCCAATCGAGTTGCGGAAGATTTTTCCGAAATAACTCCGGTTGATGCCGCATACCGCAGCGATATCTTCAATCGAAATATTATTCTGAAAATTCTGTTCAATATAATTGATCGCTTCTTTTATGTAATAATCACTCATGCGTCCGCTGGAGACCAGCTTTGTCGATTTTGCTGACTGCAGCAGATAGTCTAAAAACAGATACAGATGCCCGATGAGATGGAAGGAAGATTCCTGTGGATGATTGACAATATAAAGCATTTCATCGGCAAGTTTTTCCCGCAATTCTTTGGAGTGGGAATGATAAACGGGCGCGTCTTTGCACAAATCTGTGACACTTAAAGCCTCTTTTACACGTAATCCGTCAAATTCAATCCACATATATTTCCACGGAAGCTGTTCATCGGCAATGTAAGTGTTGATCTGGCCGGGAAAAATCATAAACCCCTGTCCGCTTTTTACAGAATAGGTTCGTGTTTCTCCTTTGGAATTGTTTGCCATGAGTGTTCCGGTTCCGGAAAGAACGTAGTGAAACAGGTAGTGGTTGCGTGTTGCAGGCCCGAATGAATGGCCGGGATCACACTGTTCATATCCAAACTGATACATGCACAGATCGATAAAATTTTCATTTGGAAAAATATTAAAAAAATGTATTGCTCATAAAATACTCCTTATATATCAAAATGCGACATCAATATCTATTATAGCATAAAATATTGCATTTCGGTATAAAACTGAAAAAATATAGATATTTAAGGATGCATAAAGGTATGTTATAATCAGATTATCAAAAAGTAAACGGATATATTGCAAAAAGGAGAGAGGAATATGGCAAAAAGAAATATTTTCCGCAGTGTTGCGGCGGTGCTTGCATTTGGCATGTGTATGACGGGTCTTGCTGGATGCGGAAGTGAAAAAAGGGCAGACGGGAAAACAGAAATCGAAGTGGTTTCCTACAAACCGGAAGCAGTTAAGGCATTTGAAAAGATTGAAAAGCGGTTCAATGAAACACATGATGACATCCATCTGACGATTTCATCTCCAAACGAAGCAATGACCATTTTAAAGACACGTTTTATCCGGAGGATTATCCGGATATCATCGCAATCGGAGGAGACATCAACTATTCCAACTTTTTAGATGCAGATCTGTTTGATGATATTTCCGATCTGGATGAAGTCCAGACCGTAAAACAGGCATATCTGGATATGGATAAGGAACTGGAGTTTATTCCAAAGGATGGCACGTATGCACTTCCATATGTGGCAAACGCGGCAGGAATTTTATATAACAAAGATCTGTTTGAGGAAAATGCCTGGAAAGTTCCGACCACCTGGCAGGAATTTACCACACTGTGTGATGAAATAAAACAGAGCGGAACACTTCCGCTGTATCTGGGCTTTAAAGATACCTGGACCTGTCTGGCTCCGTGGAATGCGCTGGCAGTCGGACTTACCGATTCGGATACCTGCAATCAGGTAAATATGGGAAAAACCACATTTTCCGATACGTATGGACCGGTAGCAGAAAAGATGCGTGCGCTTTTGGATTACGCCGAAAAAAATCCGTATGCATATGGTTATAACGATGCCTGTACAGCATTTGCCCGCGGGGAATCTGCCATGTATCCGATCGGAAGCTATGCGATCCCGCAGATCAAATCGGTCAATCCGGATATGAATATCGGCTCTTTACATTTCCTGCAAATGATGAGGAATCAGACAATGTATTAAATTCAGGAATTGATTTACAGTTTTCTGTGATGAAAGCATGCAAAAACAAAGAAGCAGCATATGAAGTTTTAAAATATCTGTATGAAGATGAAACCATTCAGATTTATCTGGATGATCAGGGCGAATTGCCTGCAAGGATGGGGATTTTGCAATTCCGGAAACACTCAAGGATATGCGTCCTTACATTGAAAATAACCGCATGGCAGATTATCAGGATCACCATTATCCGAGTGAGATGAGCGTGGATGCCATGATCCAGACGTTCCTGCTGGATACAAGCGACAATGCACAGGAAAAGTTTTTGAAAAAATTTGATTCCGACTGGAAGCGCTATAACCGGGATCTGATTCGGAAAGTACAGGATTATCAGAAAGAACAGGAGGATGCACAATGAAAAAGAAAATGTCAAACAGGGACAAAACATTCTGGGCGGTTATCATACCGGTTGTAATCTTATTTTTTGCATTCAATACACTTCCAATGATCAAAGGTGTGATTTACAGTTTTACCAATTATAAAGGATACGGAACGTACGATTATGTCGGATTCCGGAACTATGCAGATCTGTTTACGGATTCCCGAGTGGGAAAAAGCTATTTGTTTACGTTTAAATATGCACTGGCAGGAACGATACTGGTAAATGTGCTGAGTCTGATCATGGCAGTTGGATTAAACAGTGCAATCCGTTTTAAAAGTGCACTGCGCGGTATTTATTTTGTACCGAATATTTTAGGAGGACTTGTCATCGGCTATATTTTTAGTTTTATTTTTACTTACATTCTTCCAACTGTGGGAAATGTGTTCCATATTGGATTTTTACAGAACAGTATTCTTGCAAGTGAAAAATACGCATGGATTGGTGTGCTGATTGTTGGTGTATGGCAGGCAGTTGCATGAATACCATTATTTATATTTCCGGTCTGCAGACGTCCCGGAGGAAGTTTACGAGGCGAGTATGCTTGATGGAGCAAGTAAATGGAAACAGTTCTGGAAAGTAACATTTCCACTGGTTATGCCGTTTGTAACAATCAATCTGGTATTGAGCACAAAGAATTTTCTCATGGTATTCGACCAGAATCATGTCTTTGACCAAGGGAGGTCCGGCACAGAGCACGGAATCCATTTCTTATCTGATATATAAAAACGGTATGGATGGCGGACAGTTGGATCCAGAGTGCAAATGCAGTTATATTCTTTATTGTGATCGTGGCGATTTCACTTTTCCAGATGACAGTTATGAATAAGAAGGAGGAGCAGTTATGACGAAAAAAAAGCAGAAAACAAAACTTGGTACTTACAATTGTTCTGATTCTGGGGACATTAACTGTATTTTTCCCACTGTATATGGCAGTGATTATTGCATTTAAGAAACCGAGTGAGATGACAAAACGATGTGCGGGTGCACTTTCTTTCCCGAAACAATGGAGTTTTGAAAACTTCCATCAGGCAATGGAAGTGACCGATTTCTGGCACTCTCTTGGAAACAGTTTACTGATCACACTGGTAACGATCGTACTGGCAATCCTGATCCACTCAATTGCAGGCTACGTGATCGGACGCGGCATGGCAAGAAAAAAAAGTTTCCGATTTATTTATCTGTATATTGTCAGCGGAATGTTTGTTCCGTTTTCCATCTTAATGATGCCTCTGGTAAAGCAGACGGCGCATATGGGACTTGGAAACCGCGCGGGTGTCATCCTGCTGTATCTGGTATTTTACATGCCGATGAATGTTCTGCTTTACAGTGGATATTTAAAAAATATCCCGGAAGCACTCGAAGAAGCAGCAGATATTGACGGGGCAAGCACCTGGACGACTTACTGGAAAGTGGTGTTCCCGATGATGAAACCGATGCATGCGACGGTTGCGATCCTGACAGCCTTGGAACCTGGAACGATGTTATGACACCACTTGTAATCATGTCCGGAACCGGACAGAATACACTGCCACTTGCACAGCTTAACTTCCAGACACAGTTTGGAACCAACTACAATCTGGCGTTTGCTCCTATATTCTGGCACTGATCCCGATCTTGATCTTTTATGTGATCTGCCAGAAACAGATTTTAAATGGTGTGGCAAACGGTGCAGTCAAAGGATAAAGAATAAATGAGGTGACTTCTATGGCAATTATATACAATCCAAATAAAAAAATATTTACCCTGCATACGGCGCATACAACTTATCAGATGCAGGTTGATCCACTGGGATATCTGTTGCATTTGTACTACGGAGAAAAAACAAACAGTTCCATGGACTATGTCCTAACCTATGCAGACCGCGGATTTTCCGGAAATCCTTATGCAGCGGGCATGGACCGCACCTATTCGCTGGATGCGCTGCCACAGGAGTATCCTTCCATTGGAACTGGGGATTACCGCAATATTGCACTGAATATCAAAAATGAAAAAGGGGTGGAAAGTGCGGATCTGCTTTTTAAAAGCTATGAAATCCGAAACGGTAAATACCGGTTGCAGGGACTTCCGGCTGTCTGGGCAGACGAAAAGGAAGCGCAGACACTGGAAATTGTCCTCGCAGATGAAAACGCACAGGTTGAAGTACATCTGCTGTACGGTGTTTTGGAAGAAAACGATGTCATTACAAGAAGTGTCCGGATTAAAAATACAGGAACCGGGCAGATTACGATCGAAAAGGCAGCGGCAGCCTGTCTGGATTTTGTACAGGGAGAGTTTGATGTCCTGCGGTTTTATGGAAAACATGCCATGGAGCGCAATCTGGAGCGTACGCCGCTGGGACATGGAACCATTGCGTTTGGCAGCCGCAGGGGAACATCCAGCCATCAGTATAATCCTGCCGTGATTCTGGCAGAAAAAGGGACAACGGAGACCGCAGGCAGCTGCTATGGAATGCTGTTTGTATACAGCGGGAATTTCTCCTGTGAGGCAGAAAAAGACCAGTTCAACCAGACGCGCCTGCTTCTCGGATTAAATGAAGAACTGTTTTCCTATCCGCTTGCGTCGGGAGAAACCTTTACGGTGCCGGAAGTTATTTTATCTTATTCGGCAGAGGGATTGTCGGCATTGTCGCAGCAGTATCATAACTGCATCCGCAACCATGTGTGCCGTAGCAAATATGTCCATATGCAACGCCCAGTATTGATCAACAGTTGGGAGGCAGCTTATTTTGATTTTACGGGAGATACGATCGTGGATCTGGCAAAAGAAGCCGCTTCCCTTGGAATTGATATGGTAGTGATGGATGACGGCTGGTTTGGAAAAAGAAATGATGACAATTCTTCCTGGGGGACTGGCAGGTCAATGAAACGAAACTGGGAGGCAGTCTGGCAGAGCTTATTACCCGTGTGCATGAGCAGGGTATGAAATTGGCATCTGGATTGAGCCGGAGATGATCAATGAAGACAGTGACCTTTACCGGGCGCATCCGGACTGGGCGATCCGGATTCAGGGAAAAGCCGGTGCGCTCGAGAAACCAGTTACTGCTTGATTTTTCCAGAAAAGAAGTGCGTGACTGTGTCTTTGACCAGATCTGTGTCGTGCTCGATCAGGGAAAATTGACTATGTCAAGTGGGATATGAACCGCAGCATGGCAGATGTTTATGCCGGAATCTTTCCTATGATTACGTCCTTGGTGTCTATGATTTCATGGAGCGTTTGTGCAGCCGCTATCCGGATCTTCTGCTGGAGGGATGCAGCGGTGGCGGCGGCAGGTTTGACGCAGGAATGCTTTATTATTCCCCACAGATCTGGTGCAGCGACAATACCGATGCGATCAACCGCACAAGAATCCAGTACGGAACTTCGTTTTTCTATCCGGTTTCCGCGATGGGGGCGCATGTTTCGGCGGTGCCGAACCACCAGACCGGACGGGTGACAAGTTTCCATACCCGCGGGGTGACGGCGATGGCGGGAACTTTCGGTTACGAATTAAACCCGGCGCTTTTATCGGATGAGGAAAACAGCAGATCCGGGAGCAGATCAAAACGTATAAGAAGTATGAAACGCTCATTAACGAGGGAACGTACTGGCGGCTGTCTGATCCGTTTACGGATGAAATTGCGGCATGGATGTCGGTATCAGAGGAACAGGATCATGCACTGGTAAGTGTGGTGCGTCTTATGGCTGAGGCAAATCAGGCGACCGTTTATGTACGTCTGCGTGGGTTAAAACCGGATGCTGTGTATCTGGAAGAACAAAGCGGCAGACAGTATTCCGGTGCGGCACTGATGCATGCGGGAATTCCGCTTCCACCGTTTACCGGGGAATATGAGGCGTATCAGTTTGCCTTTACCGAACTGAAAGAGGCGGGAAGATTATATGAAAAAGTGCAGAAATGGTGTGACAGAAATGCAGAAAAACGCATGGTCATCAGCATTTACGGTGGTTCCGGTTCCGGGAAAACAACACTTGCAACAGCATTGCAGCAGTACTTTTTAAATGACGGAATTGGTTGTTATCTGCTCTCGGGCGATGATTATCCACACCGGATTCCAAAACGCAACGATGAAGAACGGATGCGTGTGTATAAAGAGGCAGGGGAAGACGGACTGCGTGGATATCTCGGGACAAAGAAAGAGATTGACTTCGACCGGATCAATGAAGTGCTTGCGGCATTTCATGAGGGAAAAGATTCGATCACATTGCGGCATATGGGACGGGAAGATGGCGAGATTTCATCGGAAGAAACCGATTTTTCCGGAATATCCGTATTACTTCTGGAGTGGACACACGGAGGCAGTGACGATTTACATGGTGTGGATCTGCCCGTCTTTCTGGAAGTTCCCCGGAGGAGACAAGAGAGCGGCGCATCCGCAGAAACCGCGATGAGAATGCCGCAAGTCCGTTTATCTGCCGCGTGGTAGAACTGGAACAGGAAAAGCTTGAGGTGCAGCGTAAAAATGCAGGGTTGATCGTTGGAAAGGACGGAAATGTTTATGAACAGTAAACCGATGCTCAATGCATATCCAGACAGTCTTGGAGGAAATCTTGGGAATATCGTAACATTGCTGAAAACGGAGGATTTGCAGGATGTATTTTCTTCTTTTTATATTCTGCCGAGCCTGTACCATTCCGATCTCGACCGGGGATTTTCCGTGATCGACTATGACCTGAATGAGCAGCTTGCCAACAGGGAGGATCTTGACCGGTTAAAGAATATGGGAATTGATCTGAAACTCGATTTTATTTTAAACCATGCTTCCGCACAGTCCCCGCAGTTTCGGGATCTTGTGGAAAAAGGGGAGGCTTCTGCGTACCGCGATTTTTTCATCGATTGGAACCATTTCTGGGAAGGGCATGGAACCATGACGGAGGAAGGCTATATCCAGCCGGATGAAAGCTGCCTGAAGCAGATGTTTTTCCGCAAACCCGGGCTGCCGATCCTGATGGTGGAATTTCCGGATGGAAAAAAGTGCCGTACTGGAATACCTTTTATCAGGAAGTGCATGGCAGACAGTATCTCGGACAGATGGATGTAAACATCCAGTCACCAAAAGTGTGGGAGTTTTATCGTGAAGCACTGGAAAAATAGCCTCTTACGGTGCGGCGATTGTGCGGCTGGATGCCTTTGCCTATGCACCGAAAACACCGGGAAAGAAAAACTTCCTCAATGATCCGGAGACGTGGGATTTACAAAGATCCACACTGGACAGAAACCTTTGGGACTTACGCTTTTGCCGGAGATCCACGCAGCATATGATGAAAAAATATATGAGACACTTGCAGAAAAAGGCTATGCAACCTACGACTTTTTCCTGCCGGGACTGATTATTGATGCAATTGAGAACAGGCGGGGAACGTACCTTGCGGCATGGGCGAAGGAAATTGTGGAAAAGAAGATCCCAACGGTCAACATGCTCGGCTGTCACGACGGCATCCCACTTCTGGATTTAAAGGGCTGCTTCAGGAAGAGGAAATCCAGTCGTTAATTGAACGGATTGTATCCCGCGGAGGCATGGTCAAAAATTTACATGGCCAAAAGAATTTGTATTATCAGGTAAACGCCACGTACTACAGTGCATTGGGTGCGTCGGACGAAAAAATGCTTCTGGCGCGTGCTATACAGATGTTTATGCCGGGCAAACCGCAGGTCTGGTATCTGGATCTGTTGCTGGTAAAATGACCATGAAGCGGTGCAACGTGCGGGAGAATCCGGACATAAGGAAATCAACCGGACAAATCTTTCCACTGATCAGATCACGGAAGGGTTGAAAAAAGATGTGGTTCAAAAACAGCTTGCGTTAATCCGCATGCGAAATACCCATAAGGCATTTTCGGAAGGCGCAGAGGTAGCAATCTCCGGAGGGGAGAGGTCTCTGGAAATCCGCTGGGAATATAATAGTGCATTTGCAACATTATATGTAAATTTTGAATCAGGAACATATACAATAGTAGAAAGCAAATAGTTAAGTTGGGCTGTCGATTGTACATGAAACCTAAACTTTATAATGGAAATAATCATAGATGAAACAAGCCACATAGGGATAATGCCCGGTGGCTTGTTTTGAAAATGGATAATTTAAATCTTATAACTTCGGATTTCGTCTTCTCAGGAAATTTTGACGGATGTCTTCCTCAGAAAGTCGGCGTATCTGCTCCGGTTCTGAAAAGAAACGGTCCTGTGGGGACAGTCCACGGAGGGAAGAATGGGGGGATTGGTTGTATTGTTGGACAAAAGCGTACAGACTTCTCCTCAGCTCTTCCAGTGAATGGAAATCCCGCATATCAAGGGCGGGCATACTTTGCTATGGCTGCTCTCATAACGGACATCAGATTGATAAAGTTATCATTGTAGAACACATCGATCCCGGTAATGAACCGGCTGGCATCATCGATCAGGGCAATGATATAGTCCCGGTGTTTTTCCATCCGAATCTGTAAGGCGGGGACCGGCACTGCTGTTTCCACACCAGACTTCGTTGATATGAGGGCGTTCATATCGGCGCATATCCTTGTTCGGTGTCTGCCGCAGTTCCAACTGAAAATAGACAATTCTGAATAAAATCGGTTCAAGAATAGATACAGAAGAAATATCAGGATATGGAGACAAGGTTATACCGTTTGTATGATGAGATTGAAGGTGTGGAGAAGAAAGAATTTCTTAACAGTTTTGTAGAACAGGTGGATATTTATGAGCAGGAGCAGCCAGATGGCAAATTCCTGAAGCACATAAAGTTCCATTTTCCGGTGTATTTTGGAGACAGGGAAACACAGGAACTTTGTTGGGTCAATGAAAGTACCGTTGAGACGGTGTGTTGTCTACAGAAAAGAGAGATTATATGAGTAAAAGAAAGAAGATCAAAACGACAAAAGAACAAATTGTAGAGTACTGGGAAGCAGAAGTGGATGAGTGTGGATTTTTCAGAAGCACATGAGAGATGCTCGAGAAGTGGATGTAAGAGACATCTTTAGAGATGCCATATAGTTCCAGAATCACTTGGAGGAGAAGATATTCCATCAAATCATGTATTATTATGCAGTAGGTGTCATCTGGATAATCCAAATGTTGCTGATCCGGAGATTATGTGGGATTGGCTGAGAGCTTATAAGATAAGTTTTTATGATATGTTTTGGCAAGTCCAGGGATGAAGGAATATGAAAAGATTTACGCGTGTTCCTTTCAATACAGCAACCTTGGTAGGCATTTTCAGAAGGGCATTGAAAGAATATGATAGAGTGCATGGAAGGGCGACAAAACGGAATGTTGTTCCTTATATTAAAGTAACTGAATATCTGTAAAGAGTGAAAGCGTATTCTGGTAAGGTGGGAGAATGAAATCTGCATTGGGAAGGTTAGAGGAAAATTATGGAATATATAGCACATATCGATGAAAAAGATAAAAAAAGGATACAGACAGTAAAAATCATTTGGAAGGAACGGCAAAACTTTCAGGAGAATTTGCGGGAAAATTTGGGAAAGAAGACTGGGGTTACTGTAATGGGATGCTACATGATATTGGAAAGTATTCTGTGGATTTCCTGAAAAGGATCACAGGGGAAAGTAATCAGAGGGTGGATCACTCTACGGCAGGAGCGAGGGTCTGCGTGGAGAAAGGTGGAAAGTACCGTTTTTTAGAATATTGCATCGGTGGGCATCATACCGGGCTTCCGGATTATGGCAGTAATTATGACAATGCAGGTGATCCTACGCTAATGGGGAGAAGAAAGAAAAAAATCAGTGATTATCAGGTATATCAGACAGAAATTGATATTCCGGAAATCGTAACGGATCCATTGATTTCAAGAAGACAGTGAATCTAGATTTTTCCATGAGTGTTTTTATAAGAATGTTGTATTCTTGTCTGGTCGATGCTGATTCCTAGATACAGAGGCATTTATGAGTCGTGGGAAAAAGGTAAGAAATTCTGGGGAACCGGTGGGAGTTCTTCTTGAAAAATTGGAAAAGCATGTTTCAGAATGGCTGAAAAATCAGGACATGGATACAGTAAATGGAAGGAGAACAGAAATTTTAAAGCATTGTTTAGAAGAAGGAAGATCTGAGAGAGGACTATTTCGTCTGACAGTTCCGACTGGCGGTGGAAAGACAATAGCTTCTTTGGCGTTTGCATTACGTCATGCAGTCGAAAATCAAATGGATCGGGTAATTTATGTCATTCCATATACAAGTATTATTGAACAGAATGCGAAGGTGTTCAGAGAGATTTTAGGAGACGAAAATGTGCTGGAAAATCATTGTAATATTGCTTATGAAGTGGATTCTCAAAGAGCGGAAGAACTTCAGCCAATGCAGCTTGCAGCTGAGAACTGGGATAAACCGGTTGTTGTTACAACAAACGTACAGTTTTTTTGAATCCTTATTTGCAAATAAGCCTTCCAAATGCAGAAAATTACATAATATTGCAAATAGTGTGATTATTTTTGATGAAGCGCAGATGTTGCCAAACGATTATCTGAAACCGTGCATTGCAATGATAGAAGAACTTCTCAATAATTATAAGACGAGTGTTGTTTTGTGTACAGCAACTCAGCCGGCTTTAAAATCATTTTTCCAGAGTGAAGTCTTAGCAACAGAGCTGTGTCCTAGAATGGATGAACAATTTCATTTTTTTAAGAGAACATTGTTTGAAAATATCGGAACAGTGACGGAAGATTGTCTGATGAACAAGCTAACGGAGGAATATCAGGCACTTTGTATTGTCAACACGAAAAAGAGAGCACAAAATATTTACAAAGAGTTAAAAGAAGACGGTGTATACCATTTATCCACAAGTATGTATCCGAAGCATAGAAAACGGGTTTTAAATGAGATAAGAGAAAGGCTCGGGGAAAATAAAAAATGTATTCTCATTTCCACCAGCCTTGTAGAGGCAGGCGTAGATCTTGATTTTCAGTCAGTTTACCGAGAACTGGCAGGAGTGGATTCCATGATACAAGCGGCAGGACGATGCAACAGAGAAGGGCAGCGTAAGGTGGAAGAGAGTAAAGTGTTGATTTTTAGATTTGAAGAAAAAGAGAACATTTTAAGGACAGCGTCAGCAGATCGATGTAACAAAAAGTCTGATAGCAGATGGAAGGAATCTCTCAGATAGAGAGACTATTACAAGATATTTTGAAATGCTGTATCATATCAAGGGAGAAGTCTGGATAAGAAAAAAATCATGGACGAGTTTACAAATAAGAAAATAAAATATCGG
>ENA-OQJH01000838-OQJH01000838.1-human-gut-metagenome-genome-assembly--contig:-NODE-838-length-15053-cov-3.365872_pt1 | contig 15053 bp, 16 predicted proteins | sample MGYA00242597_ERZ504763 | MGnify/ENA primary metagenome ERZ504763 (study PRJEB26092, sample SAMD00036359) | human gut metagenome | host: Homo sapiens | study: EMG produced TPA metagenomics assembly of... | reverse complement strand
GATTCGAGTTTAGAGACCAGCAGTTGGAAGCCATCAGCGTCATTTGTGAATTTGAACGGCTCAATGATTATTTCACCGTCGGAAGAAATCGCAGCGGCGAAATGATTAAGTTTGGCAATATCAATGCTACAAAAATTTTCATGAGGTTGTACCTCCCTTTCTTAAAGTCTGATACCATGATGTCCACCATCGATTATCATCGTAGACTTGATAGAAATAAGTACTCTGAGTGAAAAACACTCCGGCAACATCCAGCTGATAAACAATTCAGATAAAGGTAGCGGCAATACACTCCAGTTGAGTAGTCAAGCTACAGAAAACAAATCAAAAGTCCATAGTATCTGAATTGTATTGAACCACGATATTAAAAGAAAGAAAATATGTGATAATTAACTTCCTAATTATCATACAAGAATACTATGGAAGGAAGGATGAAAAATGGATATAAAATTAATTTTAAGTTCAGCTGTTATTTCAGCAGTCATATCAGGGTGTGTTGCGGTTTGAATTTTAAAAGACAGAATAATCTGCAATACATAACTGGGGAAAGAAAAGTGTGGAGAGAGGAAATTAGAACGATAGCACAGGAATTGAATGGTGCGTCTTATAAAGAAACACTTGATGCATTAGTCAGATTAAAAATGCGGATTAATGCGTTTGGAAATAAAGAAAAAGACAATCTGTATATGTATGATGCCCATATATGGAAAGTGATAGCAGAAATAGAAGAAAAGAAATGTTCAAAAAAATTATTGCGATTAAAGCAAAAACAGTTAATAGAATATCTTGCATTGCTTTTAAAATTTGACTGGGAACGATCAAAAAAGAGGTGCAAGGAAATATACGAAGTATTATTGGGTGGGGACTTTGTATAATGTCAGCCATATATATGGGAATTATATTAGTTCTTGAAAATGAGGATATAAATGTAAATTCAGTTGTGGGAGATATTGCACTACATATATCAATAATTGTTATATTGTATAGAGTTGTATCTACGTTTGTTCCATGTACAGAGGGAAGAGGGAATATAGAAAAGGAATATAAACTACAAATTCAAGTTGTAAAATTAATAGTGGGATATTTGAAATGTATGATACCAAGTCTGGTATGTATATTTGTTGATTGGATAAGTGCAGACATGATTTTTGAAAAATATACAAAAAATAATATAGATTCATCAAACAGCATCTTTATAATAATAGCTTTTATATTTGGTATGGTGCTTTTATATTTTGAGAAGGCATTGAATTTAGATAGTAAAGTATTGTATGTTGATTCAATCAATAAATTACGGCGGGAATATGAAAAAGGACAGACGAATTAAAAATAGAAGCTGGTAAACTTAATTTATGACAATAGAATGTTCGCGGAGCGTGCATTCTATTGTTTTGGTCAAAATTGGCTGCCGTATAAACAAGTTCTTAAAATTTAAGAAAATCAAATGACAAACTTCTGATAATGTGCTACAATTGCATCAAAGCATTATATTCTAATTATCTAACAGGCGTAAGCTATTCAAAAATCAGTTCAACACGACGCTGCAGACGGTCATCCAAGACCGTTTTGTAGGTCGCATACAGAATTTTCAATGCTTTTAATCACTATAAAAAAGCAGGGAGAATTCGAACAGGCAATATTCTCCCAAATACACAAAGGAGGAGAATATTATCGGAGGGAAAGAGAAAACTGTGTCACCGGACACAGTGCTGAAAAATTATTGGAATGGAAACGAGGAATTTGCAGATCTTTTTAATGCAGTATTATTTGGTGGCAGTCAGGTCATCAAACCATATGAGCTTGAAAATGAAGATACGGAAGCGTCTGTTTTGCTGGAACATCGGGATCATACGCAAAGTATTAAGGCAGTCAGGGATAATATCAAGATACAAAAAAAGTCGACGGTGTATGGAGTACAGTTTGTGTTGTTAGGTTTGGAGTCACAGGAGCATATCCATTATGCTATGCCGCTGCGAGTCATGGGATACGATTATGCCACCTATAAAAAACAGTATGACAGTTTGACAAGACAATATAAAGAGCATAAAACTGACATGGATGAACATGAATTTTTATCCAGAATGAAAAAGACAGACCGGCTGACACCGGTCATTTCGGTTGTGATATATTATGGTGAAAAGGTCTGGGATGCAGCAACGTCGTTATACGGTATTTTAAACATTCCCACGGAGATGGCGTCGTATGTCAATGATTATCGTATGCTTCTGGTCGAAGCCAGACAAAACGATCTGTATTTTCATAATGGAAACAACCGGGATTTATTTAACCTGTTTAAAATTCTGTTGGATCAAAATAATTCAATAAGAGATAAAAAAGAAAAAGCAATTGAATACACAAAGGAGCATGAAGTCAGCGATACGATACTTAAAACAGTGGCTGGAGCAGCCAACTGTAAAATTGATTTTGATGCATTGAAGCAGGAGGGAGGAAACAGTATGTGGAGTGTGTTTGAAGAAACAGCAAAAGAGGGAGAAGCACGTGGAGAAGCACGTGGAATTATAGATACCTGCAGTGACCTTGGGTTGCCGGATGATGATATTTTAAATAGATTGCAGGTAAAACTGGATATTTCGCTGCAGGCGGCGCAGGAGTATCTTAGGATGTTTGGGAAGAAGACCATATAAATGAGATAGAAGGAGTTGTAGGGAGCGAAGTTTGCCTCCTTATTTTTGTGATAATAGATTATTCATGGAACTTGTATTCGATTTTGTAGTTAAAATGTAACTTGTAGATAAAACGGTTTAGGAGTATAATATGTTTAACTACAATTACAGATGAAATAATGAGATCCAGTAGGCGAAGGGTAATAAGATGGAAGATCGTAAGAACAATCAAATTATAAAAGAAATGTATCATGGAGAAGAAAATCGTGATGCAAGCAGCAAAATCAGGGGATTTTTATTTCAGGATTTAGTTGCGATTAGTAAGTTGCTGGATGAAAAACGGTATATGTTATACCGAGTATATCGAGGATGTCTTTGTGTATACAGAGGATAAAACAGCATATGTTATTCAGGCAAAGTATTATCCGAAAGGGGACATTAAGGGGAAACATAAAGATATTATTCGTGATTTGTATTATCAGTATTTAAGGTTGGAAGTCAAAAAATATACAGAGAAAGTGATTCCTGTCTTGGCAGTATATAGTTTAAATAATATAACAAAGCCGGCATTGTCAATTCTACAAGGAGAGGATTATATAAATGTAAATAGAGAAGAAAAGCCGGCGGACATAGAGAATCCTGAGAAATGGTTAGAAGATAATGTATATTCAGAAAAAAAGAATGATGCAGCGACAAAACTATTTGAAAAAATTTGCTTATAATGAATCAATGCGTAAATTTTTGGAGGCATATAAAATTGATCCAGAATATAAAGAGATAGAACAGTATCGAAAAGATATAGGTGATCAGTTAAGTACAATTCAGATTGATGGATGTGTAATTGAAGGAGAAAAAAGAAAGCTGATTTTGTTGGGATTGGCAATCCAGTATATTCAAAAAAGATACGATGAATCTATGGAGGGAGAGGAAAATTTTGAAAAAAGAAGTGTAAGCGAACAGAATTTATTGAATATCTGAGACAAAAGATGTGTACGGAAACAGAAGAAACAATAGGAGCTTATTTACGTTTAATAGTCATTGAGTGTTGGGAACAAATTCAAAATGGAAGTGATCTTGTAGATGAAAAAGTGAGTGATATGTTGGAGTGCATCAGAGATTATACAGCACAGTGGTTATTTGAACTTGGGAGTAATGTACAGGGACAAAGGCAACTGTTGAATACTGTGAGCTCGCAAAATCAAAGTAAGCTTGAAAATTTTTGTGAAATGCCTATAACAAGGCGTCGCGAGATAATATGTGAGCATTATGATAGTATAAATGATTTTTTGAAATATTTATGGAAAATAATGATAGATATAAATATTGAGATATTAAGTCAAGAAATAGAGACTACGGATGAACAAAGAAAAAGATTAATGCCTCAAACCTATATAAATAGTTATGAAAAGAATTATATCAGTTTAAAATTCCCAGGGGATAATGTTGTAGATGGAGTTATATTAGCTAATATATTAGGCGGTTCAACTAAAACTAAAATGACTGCTATATTTGGTCGTATGAAAGAATTTCAACCTCAAAAGTGGTATATGGAAGCCGGATATAGAGGTAAATATTTATATACGATGAATATATCAGATATAAAAAATTTAGATAAAGAAGGATATGAAGTTACCGCAACTGATCCAAATAAATTTGAAATTGAGTGTATGGAATGTATTGATGTTGACATGGATGGGTGGAATAAAATCGAAAAATGTAACGAGTGTATTTTTGATCATAAGTGTGTAAAGCTAAAGGAGAAAAAAGAATGAATTGGCAGTCTTGTTTTGAAAAGTATAAATATAAATCGTTGATATCAGAAGATAAAAATGAAAATGAAAAGATATTAATGGAAATGTTTTATGAAGATGGTAAGAAACCAGATGAATTACAACAGGTGTATTTAAGCGAAAAGGAAGATGAATTATTTATAATACTACAGATGGAACCAGATATGGATGCAAAAAAGTTATCCGATAAATGGGATGCTAAAATATTAGCTTTTATTAATTTTGGTGAAGATTACGGAACCGATCACGCATGGATAGAAAAAATAAAATATAACATCACACAAATCATATTACACAGAGAAAAACTACAAAATAAGGATTTGGAAAAATCAGTTGATATTTCCAGAAAAATATTTTTAAAGTGTGATGAAAATGGTGAATTAGAAGAAAATGAGAAGGTTCGTTTACCTTTTTTATATGATGAGTTTGAGACAATGGAAATTAAATTGGACCAGGATGATGAGTTAATGAAAATATTGCCGGATAAAAAACGCTATCTTTTTTATATGAAAAGCGTAAAAAGATCGATGGACGTAGTGTGAAAACGAAAGAGGAGCGGCTAAGTTATACAGACGAAGAATTAGAACTTGTGAAAGGATGGATGATGTCAGAATGAATATTAAAAAATAAAAATTATCAATTTTCGTGGGTTCAGTGAAGAAAAAATATTCGAGTTTGAAGGAAAACCATTTGTTATGCTGACAGCTCCAATGGTAAGGGCAAAACATCAGTTATTGATGCGATTGAGTGGTGCATGACAGGTGACATAAAAGACTGCATGAAGGATACAATGACCGCAATACAAATGTAACAGAGAGAAAACAGAACGCAGGAGCAATTTTAAAAAATAAGAATCATCCTGATGAAAAAACAATAGTAGAAATGTTGATTACTGCGGAAAATGAAGAGTATACCATTCATCGTGAGCAGGACAAGGATACGTTAGATGATACAGGCGAAATAAAGATAAATGATTTTACAGGGGAGCAGGCGGAAGAAGAACTGAGAAAATTGATAGATGTTAAGAATTTTTATAAGTATCATTTCTGTGATATGCAGAAAACATATCGTTTTTTAAGTAAGAACAGAGGAAATATAGATGCTGAGTTTTCGGATTTTGCTTCAGACTATACAGACGTGCAGAATGTGGTAGATAATCTTAATATATTTGAACAGGATCTTGGTTTCCGTATTGAAGAAAAAGAAGGCGAGAAACAAAGAACGGAAGAATCGGTTCAAAGACTGAGAGACAAACTGAAAGACTTTGAAAATGTTCCAGAGATCCTGCCATACGAAAAGGAAAAATTATTTGAAAATGAAAATACGGATATTGTAAAAATGACAACAGAGCAGCTGCAGGAACGACTAAGAAATTTGTATGCATGCGGATATCAAAGAGGAGTGCATTTGCTTGAGTGGAAAATTGCAGGGATGAATGCAGAAAAGCAAAAAAATGAACTTGAGAAATTAAAAAGTGAATTTACGATACATGAAAAAGAAATCAGACAGGCTGCAGAGAAGAAGTATATCAGGATGACGTTTTAAAAAAAGCCGAAGCTGATTTCGAAAAATACCAGAAGAAAGAATTAACAGTGGTGAATTTAGAAGGAAATCGCCAGATGTTATTTCAGATAGAGAATAAAAAATTTAATAAAGAGTTTTGGGAGGAAACAGAAGAAAACTTAAAAGAATTAAAGAAAACGAAAGAGAAAATAAATAATGAGATTCAGATCCTGAGCAGGGGAGATGAAATATTAGACATTCTTACAACGCTTACCACAAAAAAAGCTGGATTGATCAATTATCGTTTGAAAATGAAACAGAAAAATCCGGAAGAAATTGTGTTGTGTCCAGTATGTGGGTCTGAAAATTGATCAAATTGCAGAAGATGATATTACAAAACAGGCACAGAGCTATCAGATAGAACATAGAGATTTAATTGAAACAAAAAAGAAAGAGTTAGATGGTATAAAAAAACAGGAAAATGATATTTGGGAAAAACGATTGAAAACAGCAAATATGGCACTGGAAGAAGCAAGAGATAAGGCTAAGAAAGAGCTTGATTTGGTGACAAATTTGTATAATGCTTCAAAAGAATATTTCACGGTTTTAGATAAGCTGCAGAAGGAAGCTGCTGAAAAATTTGCATTGGAAAATATGTTATTACAAGAAAATATTGTTGCTGCTATTGCATTTGATGAAAGTAAAATTTTAAGCTCTGACGAAAAAATTGCAATAGAGACAGAAATCAACCGGATATCTGTAATGGTAAATGAAACGATTCAGGGAATGACTGATGAAAGCCGGTTGAATAGTTTTAAAACAAAATCTGTATATGCGCCAGATGGAATTACATATAATGAGGAACTTTTGAATAAAAAAATCAGTTCTGTAAAAAGTTTCCTTGATAATATGGAATATACGAAAAACAGTAATGATCAGAAAGCTTTGGATGAAAAGAAGAAGGCAATTCAAGAAGAAATTGATAATTATAAAGACCTTCAGAAAAATGTTAAAAAACGTAGACAAAATATCGTTGAACAAATGGATAAGATGAAGCAGGAAGAATTTGAGCAGGTTGGAACCTATTTATACAAATTATTTTGTAAACTCTCACGAGATGTACAGATTGAAAAGATTCAGATGCAGAGAGCAAAGGGCGAAAAAATGGCTATACTTGATGAAAGTAATAAACCGTTGATCAACATGTTTAGTGATGGACAACTGAGTGTGTTTATGCTCTCATATTTTTTCGGAAATATTTTCAGATTGCAGGGGAGTGAGAAATTTCCAGTTTATTTTATTGATGATATTACAAGTTGTATGGATGATATCAATATGCTTGCTTTCTTAGATCTTATTAAATATCAGCTGATGAGATCTGATAGACCAATGCATCAGATTTTTTGTAACATGTAATGAAAAATCCAGAATTTGATTGAATATAAAATGGAAAATTGTGGGATAGTATATAAAAGAATTGGAATAGAGGAGTTTGCCGGATAAACATAATTTCTTCCCCAGCACTCTTGACAACCCACCCCCTCAAGCGTATACTTGCAAAGTAATCTAAAATTTTGAAGAAAGAGAGGTAAAAGTAATGATTAGATTAACAAATGTTACAATCAATGAACTGCATAATCATCATACAATTACCTCGGTTAATTCTGTTACGCTGGCATAAATTCATGCAAAAGTAAATAGAATGTTTTTTGACATACTTCCCGTGGTGAGATATGACACCGCGGGATTTTTTTGTGCTAAGGGGGCTGCTTGTGAAGCGTGCAGGCGGCTGTCAGAGTGGTGCGTCACGGTACAAAAATATGTCAGAGACCGGGGAGTGTAAGAGGGGAAGATAAGGAGGAAGAACAGGGATTTATGAAAAAGTTACATACATATATCGGACATTACTGGTATGGGTATTTGTTCGCAATATGTTCCATGATTATAGCGACCGGACTGGATATGGTTTATCCACAGATCACACAGCGATCGTGGATGAGGTCATCATCGGCGGGAAAATGGAAATGCTCACCGGACTTTTGGTGGGAATCGTTGCGGTTGGGATCGGACGCTGCATCTTTGGATACTGCAAAGAGTTTTCGTTTGACGTCTTAAGCTCTAAGATCGGCGCACAGATCCGTAAGGATCTGTTCCGGCACATTCAGACATTGTCGATGAATTATTTTGACAATACGAACACCGGAGAACTGATGGCGAGAGTCAAGGATGATGTTGACAAGATCTGGAATGCGATGGGATATGTCGGCATGCTGACGATCGAGGTCGTCATCCATGTGAGCATGGTGCTCTACTGTATGTTTCATCTGAACTGGAAACTGGCGCTGATACCGCTTGTGACGATGATTTCCTGCGGTGCGATCGCGATCATCATGGAGCGGAAACTGGATAAAATTTACGAGGATATCAGTGAGGAAAATGCGGTACTGACCACGGTTGCGGAGGAAAATCTTGCAGGTGTGCGCACTGTAAAAGCATTTGCCAGGGAAAAATTTGAGATTGAAAAATTTCTGTCACACAACAAGCGTTACTATGACTTGAATATCAGCCAGTCGAAGGTGCTGGTAAAATATTACCCGTATTTTCAGTTTGTAGGAAAAGCACTTCCAGTAGCCATGACGATTTTGGGCGGTGTTTCCGTGATGCATGGAAATATGACGCTCGGCGCGCTGGTCGCATTTGTCGAATACAGCAGAAACTGCACCTGGCCGATGGAGATGCTCGGCTGGCTGACGAATGATTTGTCCTCTGCCGTTGCTTCTTATAAGAAGATCAAGAAGATTTACGGGGAGACGGCGATGATCAAAGATGAGGAACAGCCTGTCGTGTTAGAACAGGTGAAAGGGGACATTTCTTTCGAACATGTTTCATTTTCCATTGAGGGAAAAATATCCTTTCTGATATTAACTTACGGTTCCGGCAGGAAAAACCATCGGAATCATGGGTGCGACCGGTTCAGGAAAATCCTCAATCGTCAATCTGCTGCAGCGTTTTTATGATGTGTCGGACGGCGCTGTAAAAGTGGATGGCACGGATGTGCGGAAACTTCTTTAAAACAGCTTCGCAGCAGTATTTCTGTTGTATTGCAGGATGTATTTCTGTTTTCCGACACGATCGAGGAAAATATCAAGATGGGGAAGCGAAAGGTAATGCCGTTCGATGAGATCCGCAGAGCGGCAGACTGTGCACAGGCAAAGGATTTCATTGAAAAAATGGATGAACAGTATGCGACCGTCATCGGTGAGCGCGGTGTCGGACTTTCCGGCGGACAAAAGCAGCGTATCAGTATTGCGCGTGCCATTGCAAAAAAGGCGCCGATTCTGATTTTAGACGATTCCACGTCCGCGCTGGATATGGAGACGGAACATGAGATCCAGAAAACATTAAATGAATTAAAAGATACAACGAAAATGATCATTGCGCACCGTATTTCTGCGGTCTGTCATGCAGATGAGATCATCTATCTGAAAGACGGAGAGATTGCGGAGCGCGGAACGCATCAGGAACTGCTTGCAAAGCGCGGACTTTATTATGAAACTTACATGGCGCAGTATGGCACGTTCTTAGGAGGGGAGGCGATGTAATGGCAGTCAATTCGTATCGTGAAGACGAATTTATGGAAAATACCGACAAGAAAAAATCATGCGGCGGCTGTTTTCCTATCTGCTTGCGTATAAAGCACGATTATTGCCGTGTTAGTATGTATGGGAATTACGGTGGCGATCTCACTGGTAAACCCGCTCTTGATCGAGGAAGCAATCGATCACTATATTGCACAGTCCGATCTGCATGGGCTGATTGGGCTTGGAATTTTTGCACTCGTGTTAAACCTGATCTTTATTGTGATGGTAAAACTCAGAATGTATGCAATGGCGGTGATCTCCAACAAAATTTTGCTTCAGATCCGCCAGGATCTCTATGAGCACATCCAGACGCTGTCGTTTTCATTTTTTGACAGCAGACCGACTGGAAAAATCCTTGCGCGTATCATCGGGGATGTCAATTCCTTAAAAGATGTGCTGGTCAATGTGGTCACGACGATGGTGCCGGAATTTGTGACGGTAGTCGGGGTTGTCGTGATCATGCTGGTAAAAGACTGGCGGCTTGCGCTTGCATCACTCTCTACGATCCCGCTTATGATCGCGGGGATCTGGTTTGTACAGACGGCATCCCACAAACGCTGGCAGATATTCCGGAAAAAGGCATCAAACTTAAATGCTTATGTGCATGAGGATATTGCCGGAATGAATGTGGTTCAGAGTTTTGCGGCAGAAGATGAGACACAGGAGATTTTTGAAGGACTGACGGACGAACATCAGAGATCATTTGTGGATGCGGTAACTTATGCTGACATGTTTGGCCCGGTCATTGATTTCTGCTGGGGATTTGGTGCGATGATGCTTTATCTGGTCGGCATCCGTTTTCTGGGATTTGAAAAAGTATCGGTCGGACTTCTGGTTGCATTCGGAACTTATATCAATATGTTCTGGAACCCGATCATGAACTTGAGCAATTTTTATAACAATCTTGTCACAAATCTTACGGCGGCAGAGCGTATTTTTGATATCTTAGATACCGACGCTGACATTGTGGACGCAAAGGATGTGACAGAGCTGCCGGATATAGAGGGAAGTGTTGAATTTTCACATGTAAGTTTTACTTATGATAAGGGAACACCGGCGGAGACAAAGGTACTTTCTGATGTCAGTTTTTCTGTAAACCGGGTGAGACGATCGCACTGGTAGGACCGACCGGAGCAGGAAAAACAACGATCGTTAATCTGATCAGCCGTTTTTATGACATTGAAGACGGCAAAATTTAGTGGATGGTTACGACTTGACAAAGGTTTCCATTGAGAGCTTAAGGCGTCAGATGGGTGTTATGACGCAGGATAATTTTATCTTTCATGGAACAGTCCGTGACAACATTTTATATGGGAAATTAGATGCGACAGATGAAGAAATGATCGCGGCTGCAAAGGCAGTCAATGCGCATGATTTCATTATGAAAATGGAAAAAGGTTATGACACGGAATTAAAAGAACATGGAGCAGGACTATCCATCGGACAAAGGCAGTTGATCGCGTTTGCGAGAACGATGATTTCCATGCCGAAAATCCTCATTTTAGATGAGGCAACATCCAGCATTGATACACATACAGAACTTTTAGTGCAGCAGGGAATCGAGCATTGCTTTCCGGCAGAACCAGTTTTGTGATCGCACACAGACTCTCCACGATTCAGAATGCGGACCGCATTTTTGTGATCGACAAGGGCGGTATTTTAGAACAAGGAAGTCCGGCAGAGCTGATGGAGAAAAAGGGCGCTTATTATAAACTTATATGGCGCAGTTTGCAGGTCTGCAGGAGTAAAAAATATTGCTGCTCACACAGTACGTGTGAACGGCAGCAAAAACGAAACAGAAAATTTCTACAGGAGGATGCGATGTTTTTAACCACACTTTGTTATATCGAAAAAGATGACTGTTACCTGATGCTGCACCGGGTAAAAAAGGAAAACGACCTGAACCATGACAAGTGGATCGGTGTCGGCGGCAAGTTTGAAGCGGGGGAAATGCCGGAGGAATGTATGCTGCGTGAGGTAAAGGAAGAGACAGGTCTCACCCTGACATCTTACCGCGCGCGGGGCGTCATTACCTTTATTTCCAACGAGTGGGGTATCGAATATATGCACTTATTTACGGCAGACCAGTTTACCGGGGAGATGACTGACTGCGACGAGGGAGAACTTGTCTGGGTTCCGAAAAAGGAGATCAAAGACCTGAAACTGTGGGAAGGTGACAAAATATTCCTGCGGCTTTTGGATGAGTGTGAGGAATATTTTTCGCTGAAGCTGGTATACGAAGGCGATACGCTGGTCGATAAAAAACTTATCATTGCCGGGAAAGAACAGAAAGCAGAGAGACAGGCCGGTAACAAAGGAGAGAAACATGATAACAAAAACTTACCCGGTCGGCACCCTGCCTGCTTATAAATATGTAGTAGTTTTATCTGAATATCAGGGCAAAATTTGTTGAGCAGACACAAAAAACGCACCACATGGGAGACACAGGGCGGAAAGATTGAACCGGGAGAGACACCGCTTATGGCGGCAAAGCGTGAACTTTACGAGGAGTCCGGGGCAGTGGATTTTGAGATAGAGCCGTTGTGCGACTATTGGGCGGGAGAGGTGCAGACCAAAGAAGAAGGAAATGGACGTGTCTTTCTTGCAAAGGTAAAAAAGCTGTCAGCCATGCCGGAAAGTGAGATGGCAGAGGTACGCACCTTTGACGAACTGCCGGAAAAACTGACTTATCCGGCGATCACACCGACACTGTTTGAGCGGAAAAAACAGGGCATCGGGAAACGTCTGCTTTACGGCACTGGAAATCCTGCAAAATTAAGTCTGATGCGGAAAAATTTAGAACAGCTGCAGATAGAGATCGTTGGGTTATCGGATATTGATGTGGCAGTACCACAGGCAGACGAGGATGGCGATTCGCCGCTGGAAAATGCAAGGAAGAAGGCAAAGTGTTATTACGATGTTTTTCAGATTCCGGTGTTTTCCTGTGACACAGGTCTGTATTTTGAAAATGTCCCGGAAGATAAACAGCCGGGCGTGCATGTCAGGAGGGTGAATGGAAAAAATCTGTCAGACGCGGAAATGCTTGCATATTACAGCGGACTTGCTGCAGAGTATGGTGGTCTGCATGCATACTACCGCAATGCCATCTGTCTTATCATGGATGAGGAACATATTTATGAGTCGATGGATGAAACGTTCTCGAGCGAACCATTTCTGATCACGTCGGTCCCGCACCCGGATGGAATCCGCAGGGAGGGATTTCCACTTGACTGCCTGTCGGTGGATCTTACAACCGGAAAGTACTATTATGACCTCGATCCGGCAGAACTTGGAAAGGTTGCCGCAGAAGACGGAAGTCGGCGGTTTTTTTGAAAAAATAACTGGTATTTTCCCACACAATATGTTATAATCCTAAAATGACTGTGATAGTCGTAGTACGCCCTTTCCGAAAGACAGGCGAAACCTTGAAAAACGGGGGTGCTCGACAGGAACATAGAATGAAATGAACGGAAAAAAGTACATCAAGTATTCATATAAAGTTTGAAGGAGGAAATGAGTAATAATGAGTGTACAGGTGGAAAATTTAGAAAAGAACATGGCAAAACTTACGATCGAAGTTGCAGCTGAGAAGGTAGAGGATGCAATCCAGGCTGCATATATGAAAGAGAAAGGAAAGATCAGCGTTCCAGGTTTCCGTAAAGGTAAAGTGCCGAGAAAGATGATCGAGAAAATGTACGGAGCAGGCGTATTCTATGAGGATGCTGCAAATACCCTGATCCAGGAGAACTACGCACAGGCAGTAGAAGAGAGCGGTGTGGACGTCGTTTCAAGACCGACTATCGAAGTGGTACAGATCGAAGCTGGCAAACCTTTCATCTTCACAGCAGAAGTTGCTGTAAGACCGGAAGTAAAACTTGGCAAATACAAAGGCGTACAGGTAACAAAGATCGATACAACAGTATCTGATGAGGAAGTTGCAGCAGAGCTTGAAAAAGAGAGACAGAAGAACTCCAGAACTGTTACTGTAACAGACAGACCGATCGCTGAGGGAGATACAGCAGTGATCGATTTCGAAGGATTCGTTGATGGTGTTGCATTTGAGGGCGGCAAAGGAGAGAATCATCCGCTTGAGATCGGTTCCCACTCTTTCATCGATACATTCGAAGATCAGTTAGTAGGAAAGAATGCTGGAGATGAAGTAGACGTAAACGTTACATTCCCGGAGAAATATCAGGCAGCAGATTTAGCAGGAAAACCTGCATTATTCAAAGTTAAGATCCACGAAGTAAAAGCAAAAGAACTTCCGGAGTTAAACGATGAGTTCGCACAGGATGTATCTGAGTTCAATACTTTAGAAGAGTACAAAGAGGACTTAAAGAAACACTTAGAGGTTCAGAAAGAGGACGAAGCAAAACGCACAAAAGAGGATGAGGCAATCCAGAAGATCATTGACAAATCTACAATGGAGATTCCGGAAGCAATGATCAAAACCCAGTGCGAGAACATGGTAAATGAATTTGCTCAGAGACTTGCTCAGAGCGGACTTTCCATGGAGCAGTATATGCAGTTCTCCGGTCTTACATTAGACAAATTAGAAGAGCAGGTTCGTCCGGAAGCTGAGACACGTATTAAGAGCAGTCTTGTATTAGAGCAGATCGCAAAAGACGAGAACATCGAAGTAAGCGAGGAAGAGATCGACGCTGAGATCGAGAAGATGGCAAAAGCTTATGGCATGGAAGCAGACAAGCTCAAAGAATACATGGGCGACGCTGAGAAAGAATCCATGAAGAGAGATATTTCCGTAACAAAAGCAGTTGACCTTGTTATGGAGAACGTAAAAGAAAGAGCAAAAGCTAAGACTAAGAAAGAAAAAGAAGCGGAAGCTGAAGAAAACGCAGAAGAAAACGCAGAAGAATAAGAGAGGCTTCGTCGAAAGCGGACAACATACAACAGACTGGCTCATTCGGGCCGGTCTGTTTAAGCATATAAGCAATAATTAAATTTTTATAAACAAAATGGATTGGAGGAAAACAAAATGAGTTTAGTACCTTACGTCATTGAGCAGACCAGCAGGGGAGAGCGTAATTATGATATTTACTCCCGTTTATTAAAAGACAGAATCATTTTCCTCGGAGAAGAAGTGAATGAGACAACAGCAAGTCTTACCGTAGCACAGTTACTTTTCTTAGAGTCAGAAGATCCTGGAAAAGATATCCAGTTATATATCAATTCCCCGGGTGGAATGGTAACAGCAGGACTTGCAATTTATGATACAATGCAGTACATCAAATGTGATGTATCCACGATCTGTATCGGACTTGCAGCAAGTATGGGAGCATTTTTACTTTCCGGCGGTACCAAAGGAAAGAGACTTGCGCTTCCGAACGCAGAGATCATGATCCATCAGCCGTCCGGCGGAGCAAAAGGTCAGGCGACAGAGATCCAGATTGCAGCAGAGAATATCTTAAAGACGAAAAAAACGTTTGAATGAGATCCTTGCTGCAAATACTGGAAAACCATATGATGTGATCGCA
>ENA-OQJH01000837-OQJH01000837.1-human-gut-metagenome-genome-assembly--contig:-NODE-837-length-15060-cov-1.480680_pt1 | contig 15060 bp, 21 predicted proteins | sample MGYA00242597_ERZ504763 | MGnify/ENA primary metagenome ERZ504763 (study PRJEB26092, sample SAMD00036359) | human gut metagenome | host: Homo sapiens | study: EMG produced TPA metagenomics assembly of... | reverse complement strand
TGGATGCGAGCGCGTGGAGCGAACATTCAACGCGCCGCGACTAAAAGCACAAATATGGCTTATGAAGTTCACTGGCTTCGTCTGTAGTTTTGCTTAATGAATTAAATAGTAAAAATGTTTCACGTGAAACATAATATCTAGCGTGATATCTTATTTCATGTTATAATAATTCTGATAAGTTGCAAAATTTGAAAGTTTGAAAGTATTTGAAATTTGAATTATGGGAGAATTTGATTTTAAATTTGTCAGGTTTATAGGGTTTTATATGATAAAAATATGGAGGTTTGTTTATGAGCAGAGTGATTGCTATTGCAAATCAGAAAGGTGGAGTTGGAAAAACAACAACATCCATTAATCTTTCTGCATGTCTTGCGGAGAAGGGAAAGAAAGTCCTCTTAATTGATATGGACTCTCAGGGGAATACTACAAGCGGTTTTGGCTTTGAAAAAAATGAGTTAGATAAAACAGTTTACGAAGTTTTAAGAGAAGAAGTTAGTATTGAAGAAGCGATTATTCCTGTAGAGGAATGTTTTGAAAATTTATTTTTGATTCCGGCAAATAGAAATTTGGCAGGGGCGGAAATTGAATTAGTTACCAGAGAGAATATGCAGCATATTTTGAAGAAGCAGTTAGAGCCAATTAAAGATGAATATGATTTTATTGTTATTGATTGTCCTCCAGCTTTAGGAATGCTTACAGTAAATGCAATGACGGCAGCAGATTCTGTTTTAGTTCCAATTCAATGTGAATTCTATGCTTTGGATGGTTTATCTCAGCTCATTTATACAATTGAGTTGATTCAGGAGAGCTTGAATCCAGATTTGTATATAGAGGGTGTTGTATTTACTATGTACGATGCGAGAACAAATCTGTCTTTACAGGTTGTGGAAAATGTAAAGGATAATTTAAAACAGACAATTTATAAAACGATTATTCCAAGAAATGTTAGATTGGCAGAAGCTCCTAGTTATGGTTTACCAATTAATCTTTATGATAAAAGATCTTCTGGGGCAGAAGCATATAGAATGTTAGCGGATGAAGTTATTGAGAATGCAAAATAATTAGTTACATAAATTGAGTATTATGCAGTACAAAGATATAGTATATAAACAAGATTTTTAAGGGCTGGATATTATAATTTGTTAACATGATTGATTTGCTGTTTCATAGATATGTTTCACAGTCAAAAAAGACAATATGTTTCATGTGAAACATTAGGTGGCTATAGTGAAAAAGTTTATCGTTATATGGAAGGAGCAGGAGAGTTTTATGGCGGTTAGAAAAGGATTGGGAAGAGGATTAGATCTTCTGATTCCAAAAGATGAAGGTATGCCTAAGAAGTCTATAGAAAAAAATAAAGAGAATAAGGAACCAAAAGAAAATCAGGTTCTTACATTGAGTATTCATGATGTGGAGCCAAATAGAAATCAGCCAAGAAAACAATTTGATGAAGATGCGATTGAAGAGTTAGCTGATTCTATAAAACAATACGGAGTTATTCAGCCGCTTATTGTACAGAAAAAAGATAAGTATTATGAAATCATTGCTGGTGAAAGAAGATGGAGAGCATGTAAGAAAGCCGGATTAAAAGAGGTTCCTGTAATCATAAAAAATTATGATGAAAAGGAAACATTAAAGATTTCACTGATTGAAAATCTTCAAAGAGAAGATTTGAATCCAATTGAGGAAGCAAAGGCATATGAACAGCTTTATAATACATATGGATTAAAACAGGATGAAATTGCTGCCAGTGTATCAAAGAGCAGAACAGCTATTACCAATATTATGAGACTGCTCAAACTGGATGAACGTGTTCAAAATATGGTAATTGAAAATCTTATCAGCAGCGGACATGGAAGAACTCTGTTATCTATTGATGATGGAGATATGCAGTATCAATTAGCAGAAAAAATTCTTGATGAAACTTAAGTGTTCGAGAAGCAGAAAAACTGGTAAAATGTATATTAGAACACAAGGATAACAAAAAGAATGTGGAGGAAGAATCTTCTCAGGAAAAAAGCATGATTGACTTCTTCGAAAATAAAATGAAGGATATTTAGGAAGTAAGGTTGTCATCAAAAACAAGAAAAATAATAAAGGAAAATAGAAATTGAGTATTATTCTAAAGATGAATTGGAGCGAATTATAGATTTAATCCAAAGTATTAAAGAATGACACTGTTAGCAGAAGATAATGGAGAAAAAGTATGAATAGTAGAATATTAAATTTCTTTAATGTGAAACTGGATGCATTTATTGTTTTTGTATCAGTTGTAGTTGTAATCATGTTTATAGCACTATTCTTTCTTCTTTTAGATTACTTAAAAATGAGAAAGCGATATGTGGAATTTATGACTGGAGAAAGCGGAAAGTCTTTGGAATATACAATTTATAAAAGGTTTAGGGAGATTGACAAGCTGAAAGCTGGCCAGAAAGATAATGATGCTCAGATTGCTATTATTTATGATATGCTCAGAAGAAATTACAGCAAGGTCGGTATTTATAAATATGATGCATTTAATGTAGAAAATTCTCTTAGCGGAGGAAGTATCAGTTTTGCTCTTACACTTTTAAACAAGTAGAGATAATTGGATTTATCTTAAATGTAATACATAATAGAGCTGGATGTCATGTTTATTTAAAAGAAATTAAAGAAGCTGTATGTGAACAGGTATTAGCAGAAGAAGAAAGATTTCTCTTGATATGGCATTAAAATATGACGAAAAAAAGAAACAGATAAATAATATGATACTAGAGCATTTTTCAAACACGCTCTAGGATCAAGATACCTCTTGATTTCAACATCATAATATATGAACACAAAAGAAAAAGAGTTAAGATATGTTCAATTCACATATCTTAACTCTTTTAACTTGCTTTCTGAATTATATAAATATATAATGATGATACGGAATTATAAATATAAAAGGAGTGAGAGGGAGCGGCATATATGCGAGAATATTTAAAAGCAATTGGTTTAGTGAATTGAACAGCAGAAAAAAAGACAGACGAACTAATTAATGAAATAAAGAAGAATCCCAGTAGAAAAAACTGGTTTCAAATAGACGAAGAAGAAGCAATATTTATTTACGAAAAAGATTTTGCAGAAGCAGCAGGAATTGCAGTGATAGAAGTTATGGATAGAGATGGATATCGGGTAACAGATCATTTTTACCCATATGTTCGCGGTGCGAATTACCTGTATCATGAAGATTTAGAATTTGAACATTATACAGATAAAGAAGGATATGCGGGCATTTGTGATGAGAATAATATCGGTATCCCACTAATATTTCATGTAAATAATCCAGTAGACTATTTAAAATAGTTTATGGGAAGTTTCATGATAAGATAAATAGTATAACTTTGTCCGGAATGTCGAAAAAGGGAATGATTATATTACCAGTCGAAAAAGATGAATTTCAGGAACGGGAAGAACGAAAGGGAAATGAACTCCGTAATGAAATGATTGATGCTGCAAAAGCAGGAGATATTGAGGCAATGGAACAGCTGACACTAGAAGATATGGATACATATACCGCAGTCAGCAGCAGATCAAAAAAGGAAGATCTATTTACCATTGTAACATCGTATTTTATGCCTCATAGTGTAGAATGTGATAAATATTCTGTTCTTGGAAAAATCATCAATGTGATGGAAATGCAGAACAGCAGAACGAAAGAGATATTTTATTACTTATCAGTAGAGTGCAATTCCATTCAGATTGAATTCACTATAGCAAAAGAAGATTTGATGGGTGAGCCTAAAGTAGGACGCAGATTTAAAGGGATTCTTTGGCTGCAGGGAGAAGTAGACTGCCTGTAGGCTTGACAAAAGAAAAAAAATAATTTAATATACTTTATGTATGTTAATGTGTCTTCGTAGCTCAGCTGGATAGAGCACTCGCCTCCTAAGCGGTAGATGGTTCGAGTCTAAATCTTGCATAAAACTTAATATTTTGATAAATGTCCATGTAGCTCAGCTGGATAGAGCACACGCCTCCTAAGCGTGGGGTCGGAGGTTCAAATCCTCTCATGGACGCCAGCGAACAACGCTGCAAGCCTTTATTCATAAGGGTTTGCAGCTTTTTTGTTCAGCCGCAGCCTTTTGTTAAAACCATCTACCAGGGTTGGAGGGTTACTTTTTTGTTTATGCGTTACAATGAATTTTTTGCTAATTGGAAACGAACTAAAATGGAGAGCTTGCTAAGAAAAATGGACTTCTTGCTAATTTGAGATTTTAGCCAGCCTTTTGAGCGGTAAGCAATGCTGCCAGGGTGCTTGCAAGCTCCGGGGATTTTTGGAGCTGTTCCACCAATGCCGCCAGGTCTAAGGTTTGTGCTTGAGGCTGTTCCGGCTCCTGGGGAGGCTTTACATTCCGCAGATCAGGATTAGCATAAAAGCACTCTCAAACTTCTGGCATTGATCTTACGGTCCTCGTCGAGGATGTGGCGTACACTTTTGTAATCATATCAATTTCAGCGTGGCCCGTGTCCCCCTGGGTGCTTTCAGATCGCCGTGGTTGAGTTTCAGCTTATAAGTAGTGCTGGAATGTCTGAGAGAGTGGAACACCACATTAGGCAATCCGGCTTTTTCTTTCAGCAGAGAAAATTCTTTCTCAATAATCCGGTTCTCACATGGCCTGCCATTAGGCAGGGCAACCACTAAATCATAATCTTGGTATTCCTCACCGAGGAAGCTCTTTAGCTCATCCTGTGCTTTTTTCCATTCACGGAGGATATAAGCAACGGTTTTCGGCAGCCAGACTTTTCTCTCACTTGATTTTTGTTTTCGGTTTTTTCAAGATCAGCCGTGTGCTGGTGTTAGGCATAAGCGGAGTGAAGATATGGAAAATATCTTTTTCTCCTATCATTTCAATCGCCTGTTTGGAAGCCTTATCAGCTCTGCCTCAATGTAAACATAGGCATTATCCGCCGCTATGTTTCATCCTCAATGTGGACATTCTTCCAGGTCAGACCAAGAATTTCTCCCATCCGCAAAGAACACGCAAATGCAAGGTTCATAGCAACATACAATTTGCTGTCAGTACACTGGTCCAGAGCGATACGGATGGTATCGGCGTCCCAGATGTCACGTTTCTTGTACTCTGTTTTCGGTAATACGGTATTCTCAAAGGGATTTTTTGCAATCAGCTCCCAGCGGACAGCCTGCTTAAAGGCACAGCGGAGAAGTTTGATGATCTTCTCAATGTTCTGATTGGAAATAAACTCTGTTTTCGGTTTTCGGTTCCTCTTACAAACAGGAGGGGTCTTTTGGAGAGTCTGAATGTATTTATCTACCACACGGGGAGTAATTGCCTGAACCTCCATATCACCGATAATCGGATTGATGTAGTTGGCGATCAGGGCGGTTTGACTGTCATACATGGACACGCCCCATTGTTTTGCCCATAGGTGGAAACAAAATCATACAGAAAATCAGATACTTTCTGATTGTTGGGAGGAAGAAAAGTACCGGTGTTGATCTGGTTCTCAACCTCCGCTTTCCGTTTTAGAGCCTCTTTATGGGTATGCCAGGTTTCCCACTTTTGTTTCGTTTCTCCATTTTCGTCTATGTAGTTGTAAACAACAGAATATGCTTTTTTTTTCGTTTGATGATGGATGCCATGATCGATCTTCCTTTCTTTGTCCGTTAGAACGCCTGAGCGTCTAACCATTCGTCAAATGATTTTTTGGAAATTCGTATGGCATTACCAACTCGAACGGTTTTGAAATGTCCCTCTTTCACAAGGTTATATGCAGAAGTACGGCCGATATTTAACATCACGGCTATATCTTCAACCTTGTAAGTTCTCTGTTCGGGGACATTGCCAGGTGTACGATTTTCGGCCTGGTTCATAATGTCCTCCTTTCAGCAGCCGATCAATCATACAAAACATAACTTCTATCATCATTATGCCGCGCTTTATATGAATTGTCAGCTGCTAATAAAAAGTTTTCGATTTATCCATATTAAAAAGGACAAAACAGACGGCCATTAGCATGGCTCCACGGGAATTTCACCCCCGCATGGTTCTCATCCGGCCCTACCCATTGCTTGCGACGCTATCAACGCTCGAACTGATGGCTGTAAGGGAGTATCATTGTCCTCTTTGGGTATCATGGCCCACAGCCTGCCAAAGCTGTTTTGTGGCATGGTATTGATCGCTCGCTTAAAAAGGTCATGGCGCACCTGCCAGATGGCTCCACCGAAAGAGAATGTATCTGCCTGTCCTATGCTGTCACGGAGTTATCGTCCGGACTTTCTTTGTCAAGGTGCATTTATGGCTCCGATCCGGTTCAAATACCAGGCGAGGAAAGAGAGGACAAAACACGCCTGTAATATGTACCTTAGACCGGCAGAACCTTGAAACCTGTTACAATGCTATACAGCAGTTTAGCCTCCAGGCGAAGCCTCATATCTTCGTCCACATAGAGGTGTTCGTTGCCATATTCATCTTTCATAGGTCTCATGGCGAGGAAACGAATATAGCCCTTGTAATGATTGAGTACAGCATTTAAGGCTCTCTCGTCACCCTCTGAGGCTGCCAGGATCACTGGCAGCGGTATGGGCTCTCTTATGTTTCGGGCCATTCAAATCCCTCCTTTTCCAAATACTCACGCAGTTCTTTGAGGATACCGCTGCGCCGTTTACTGATAGCCTGACGAACCACATTAAGCTGTTCGCTTATTTCACGGTCCGTCATTCCCAGGAAGTAGGACAGCAGGATTACATCCCGCTTGTCCTCCGGCAACTGTGACAGAGCCTCTGCCAGCAGATCACCGACCACAAACACTTTCTGCCCAAGCACTTCAAAGACATATTCGTCCTGAAAATACTTGTCATAGGAGGCGGCCTGTGCCAGCTCGTCCGGCGATAGTTCATCCAGAGATTTCTCGCGGTCACGCTGCCTTGCGTATTCATTCAGAATACGGTTGGCCTCGTTCTTCAAAACCCTGGTACAAAAACCGCCAAACTGATTTTGAACACGCTGCTCATAGGAGTTTTTCATTTTCTCACCTCCCTTCGCAGCCGCAAAGGCGGGTGATAGTTCTCCTCCTTTCGCAGGGGTAATCATGGAACCGCAATTGGCAACCAAGATCGGAGAAAAATTTTATAAAAGGCCCTGCTATTTTGCGAAGTCCCGAATAAACAGAAAAAAGCGCCTGACTGCAAGACGCAGACAGACGCAAAGGAATTAACAGCAGTATTTAGATGATTTAAAAGTTCATATTCAGGGGTAGAAACATCCCCGGTGGTAGTCGGGCTTTTTTTGATAAGTCAAAGAATGTAAGAATTTGTTGATATGGTTTATAGCTCATGGCGGCTTCCTCCTATAGCCGCCGCTTTTACCAGTGGTACCGCGTCATTTCTTGAGAAGATAAAAAGAAACAGCGGCTTTGATTTTGTCAAAACCGCCGTTTGGCTTTTTCTTTATTGCATTAAATTTTGCTGCCCACACAACGGTTTTTTTATTAACCGCAAGCAGCTTTTTTCATTTTAATCATGTCGTTTTAATGTAATAATAGCATGGCATATTAAACCGAATACAAGGGCAAAGCAAAAACCTCCAAATAGTGACGCTCCCCAGCCTGTACCGGACATTGTCATCAGACCACCCACAAAGAAAATACCAATGCCGATAAAGATACCAACTGCGTAAAATAATCCGATTGCTATATCATACTTATTAAACGGTCGTTTTGTTTTTTCCATATTTGTTTCCATTTTTATGATTACCTCCTTCGCAAGATCATCCATGTGGACTCCAAAAAGAAAGCAGATTTTTTTTCAACGTATTTATATCGGGTTCATTGACATCCCTCTCCCAATTCGATAGCGCCTGCCGGGTAACATTTAATTCCCCGGCTAATTCCTCTTGTGTCATTCCCGATTGTGTCCGCAGATGACGTATTTGCTTTCCTGTTGTAATATCTGTCTGTTCCTTGTTCAAAATAGTTCCTCCTCTCTGCTACTGATTCTATCAATGATATTCCGCAATAGCCAGCAATGAACGCTTGCATTGCGCAAGACCTTACATGATCTTCTGAAACATATGACGAACCTTATCCAGCCGGCTATTGGGGCGGCGGGGCTGTACTGCAGGTTCCCCTGAAGTTTCCTGATACCCTTTCAATTCCGTCAGGCAAACACTTCTTCCATTTGTGTAGAAATTCAGATCGCTTTTGTATTCCCCAATCCGTCTTGCCGGTATTTCTCCAGTTAAGATCGCTTCATTATTTTTTATTGAAGTTGTTTCAATTACCGCATCGTATTTCACAGCATCATGATAAGCCCGTGAAAGATATTCCTGCGGTGCAAACAGGGTAAAAGAAAGATAGGGTTCTAAAACCTGTGTTCCTGCTTTTTTTAATGCCAGTTCCAGCACAATGGGCGCAAGAAAGCGGAAATCTGACGGAGTACTGACTGGGCTGTAATAAATTCCGTATTCAAAACAGATCCTGCAATCTGTCACCTCCCATCCATACACTCCCTGCTCCAATCCATACTGAATCCCTTCCATAACTGCGTTTTGAAAACTTTGGTTTAAATAACCAAGTGACACCTTGCTTTCATATTCTGTTCCGCTCCCAGCAGGAAGGGGAGTGACTGCCAGACCAATCGACGCCCAAAAGGGATTTGGCGGCACTTCAATATGAATTGTATAATGCGCCTCTTTTCGTGGTCTTTCCAGATAAATGACCGTAGGCTCTTTTACCTCTGCCTCGATGCAATATTTTTCATTCAATAAAGAACAAACAACTTCTAACTGTACTTTCCCCAAAAAGGAAAGAATGATTTCATGAGTGACAGGATCAATCACAAAGCGCAGAAGCGGATCAGTATCCGCAATCTCTGTAAGGGCATCCAGCAACACTTCCCTTTGCTCTGCTTTGGCTGGCTCTATCGTTGTCCTAAGAAGCGGCAGGGGATTATCCGTCCATGCCTTGCGTGGCAACAGTTTTTCGTCTCCCAGAATATCATTTAACTTTAATGTGTTGTCAGACAAAATAACAATCTCCCCGGAATCAGCAGTATCTGTCTGGACAATTTCTCCCTTAAATGGAATTGACATCTCTGTAATCTTAATCTTTTCCTTTGCAAAAAATCGTTTCCCGTAAGCAAAGCGTACCACTATACAGCCTTACATAGCACCGTCGTTTTTTCTGCTCGGTATATTCAATTTTAAAAACGTACCCGCACAGTTCCGATTGACAGTTATCCGTTTTCGATGAAAAAATATCTGTGATTACATCAAGCAATTCTTTTGTCCCGATATTCTCTTTTGCGCTTCCATGATATACCGGAAAAAAAGTTCCCTGCTGTACCCTTCGCTTTATTTCTTCCTGAAGTTCCCGCAATGTCAAAGGCGCTCCTGAAAGATATTTTTCTAAAAGATCATCATTCCCGGCAATCACAGCATCCCACTTTTCAAAATCCGCAACGTCGGAAAGTGTTAGTTCTGAAAATAAATGAACTTCCTGCATAACCATCATATCTTCTGTCAATTTTTCTCTGATATTTTGATAAGTCTGTGCAGGAACAAAGCCTTCCTGATCGATTTTATTGATAAAAATAATGGTTGGTATCTTCATCTTCCTCAGCGCATGGAACAGCACTCTGGTCTGTGCCTGTACGCCATCTTTTGCAGACACTACTAAAATCGCTCCGTCCAGAACTGATAAAGAACGGTACACTTCTGTCAAAAAATCCATGTGTCCCCGGTGTATCTACAAGATTCACTTTGTACTCTTTCCAGTGAAAAGACGTAACGGCAGCCTGAATGGTAATTCCCCTTTGACGTTCCAAAGCCATAGATCCGTTCTTGTTGTGCCTTTATCTTACACTGCCCGGTTCTACTGATTGCCCGCCTTGTATACAGCAGCTTTCTGTCAGTGTTGTTTTTCCTGCATCAACGTGTGCAAGAATGCCAATATTGATTATTTTCATGTGTCATCCTCCATTCACAGCCAAAAAAAGGCATAAAAATCCCCAGCAGCAAAATACTCTTACCGCTGGGGATTTAATCTTTGGACATACACATAAAAGACATACGCCAACAGACGCTTGTCACTTGTCTTGCTATGTCAATATATAAGGCAAAAGTATTCTTAAATAGGCACAAAAAACCAAGCCCTTGTTCCAAAGGACATCCCAAAGTTTTTTGTTCCCACTATTTGGTTATAGTTTTATTTAAGAATACCCTGCCGCATATTTTTTTAACTCCTTTTTGGAAATATCATGATTATAACACATCCGCACCCGAAAAGCAAGCATGAAATAAATCTTTCAATCATCACAATTCTAATCTCATAGAATGACCATCCTGAAATCCGGCTATGCGGAGCAAAATCCTTTGGGATTTCTTCCAAACTCGACAAATCCAGCCTGTTCATACATAGAAACGGCTCTTTCGTTTTCAGCAACCACATTAAGTTCAAGCTGGCTATAGCCCGCTGCTTTAGCACATTCGATACATGAAGCCAGCAAAGCCTTACCAATTCCAAGCCCCCAATATTTTTTCGCAACGCTGATGCCAAATTCTGCCCGATGCCGTACCTTATACTTTGTACCGATTGCTCGATTCCTGCTGTTCCTGTAATGACACCGTCAACTATGGCAATCAGTTCAATCTCCCTTTCACTCTCAGCCTTTTCTTTCAGGAACTGGCTTTCCTGTTCGGCATTAAAACTGTTTTCATCTGGATATGTAAGCAAATAATCGGTTTCGCTATGTGTCAGATTGAAATTATCCAATACAAGCTGACCATCACTTCTGTTCCATTCCTCAAACAACATTCCACACCATTACTTAACATTATTGTTTTATTATATCTCATGCCTGCCCCTTCACTGACAACCGCCCTTAAAGTCAGCTTCTTCATCTATGCAATATCCTAAACAGAAAAATATTTTCTCATTTCATATTGTTTAACAAATACACGAAACTTCATTTTCTTCAAAAATATGTTTAATGCCTGATCTCGCTCATCCACGTTTATTACTTCATCTCTAAACTCTTTGTTTGTTTCGATAAATCCAACAAAATCTCTGTGGCAACTCCCATTCTGCGATATTGAGGATGTACCGCTAACTGCACAATATCTCCTTTTATTTTGTCCACAATACCATAGCCGATCAGGTTTCCGTCAAATTTAACAATCGTATAAGAAAAGGATCTGGCGATTGCGCATACAGCATCTTTTGCGTTTTGCCATGAAGGTGGATACGTCCAAAAATCCTTGACTATTGTCCATTGAGCTTCTTGTATTTTTTCTGGATGTTCCAGTTTCCACGCTTTATATATGCCTGGTTCTTTTATCCCACCTGTCAGTTGGTAACAATTCAATACTCTGTCAACTTGAAATCCCTGCTTTTTATATAAAGTAAGCGCCTTCTCATTATCCTGAATCACTTCCAGCTGATACACTCTGATTTTATTTTTTATACATATAGCACTGACCAGATTCAATAATTCCCCCATGATTCCTGTTCTGCGAAAATCAGGGATAACTCCTGTTCCGAGGTCATAGACTGTTTTTTCATTATCCCACTCTCTCACTCCATTCAAGATAAAAGCGACAAGCGTTTTATCTACAAAGGCTCCAACTGAAACCGCAGGCATAAATCCATTTCTTTTCAACATTGTCTCAAAGGATTTAAAAGACATATCAACTGAAACCTGATAATCAGAAAATGCCTGTGTAAACGCTTCGTATATACAAATGGAATCTATGTTTTCCAATGTCCGGTATTCCATATTTTCTCCTACTAAAATGTCATATTTACTCTATTGGAAGATTGTGCTGTTTCAAAAATGAGAGTTTATCCCAATAGCCTCGTTGGAATAAAATCTTTCCGTTCACCACCTGAAAAAAGCCACATCCCCGTAACCCCAATGGATCACGCCATTCAAGGATTGCCCATTGCCCATCCTCAAAATATTTCTACGATAGCTGTCATATCCGCTGTTGAAAATTCGGCTGTAAACATGGTACGGATTGCTTCAATGCCTACTACTGGCTCATTCGCTACTTGGTGATTTGTCGCATTTTCATGATAAAGAGCTGTAATTGCTTCCACATCATGGTTATTGAATGCATCTACCCATAACTGAACAACTTCTTTCGGTCTTAACATGGTAGTAATCCTCTCCTTGTAATTTCATAATTTTTCTTGTTTGTGCTATTGTATTTGATAAGCAAATGGTTTTTTCTTGCCATTCATATGATTATACCTTGTCATGTCAAGAATATCAAGCCGAAATCATGAATTATTTTGGCTTATGTTGGGAATTGTGTAGACATATTCAATGAGAAAAAGGAACTGTAAAATGTAATCGGGTGAATGAATATGGCAAAAAGACCTGTAGAAAAAATCGACTTTGGCCCTATGGGTCAGCAATTAAGGCGGCGAGGACAGGACAGAAGGAGTCTCGTAACAAAGTAGGTGATGAGATGTATCTTTCTCCCCGCTATCTCGCCAATATTGAGAATAAGGGACAACATCCGAGCCTCCAAATCTTTTTTGAGCTCATGTCCCGCTATCATATCTCCGTGGATCAATTTCTTTTTGGGGATACGACATATGGGAAACTACGTTGCGCCGACAGCTTGACGCTCTGGCAGATGAATTGACCGATCGGGAAATCGGAATTATCATTGCCACCGTACAAGCGTGTTGGATGCCAGAGAAAAAGGGGAGTAACCATGCTCCTGACACAACTGGACAGAGAATGAGAAACGCTATGAACGAATGAAGTTTGTAGCGCTTTTTCTTTGCATTTTCGGTAGCCAAACGGAGGTTTTCGGGATTACCTAAGTACGAAGAACTAAAGAACAGCAAGCACAGCAAACGAGTACCCGTTTGCGATTTTTCTAATTTTCAGGTCCTTTGCCCGAAAATGAAATGCTTGTTGGGATAATCCCAAACCCTTAGAAGAACGGAGGAAACCATGGCGAACCGAAGAGAATATTCAGATGAGTTTGGTGACAGACGAGAAACTGATAGATGAAAAGATGAAACTGCTCCCCACACAACGGTATGGGGCTTATCTGCGGAAGATGGCGATTGACGGATATATCATCTACACTGACACCACGGACATAAAGGAGATGAATAAAATCCTGTCAGCCATCAGCAGGAACATCAACCAGATCGCAAAGCGGCTCAATGCGGGAGGTTCCGCCTATGCGGCGGACATTCAGGAGATCAGGGAAAGGCAGGATGAGATATGGCAGTTACAAAGACACATCCTATCAAAACAACGCTGAATAAGGCCATAGCCTATATCTGCAATCCTGGGAAAACGGATGAAACCCTCCTGGTGTCCTCCTTTGGGTGTTCCGCAGAAACCGCCGACATAGAATTTTCCTGGACACGCCGCCATGCCATAGACAAGGGCACCAACCTGGGTCGCCACCTGATACAGGCATTTTCTCCTGGGGAGGTCACGCCGAAACAGGCCCATGAAATCGGCATGAAGCTGGCAAATGAAGTGTTGGGCGGCAAGTATGAATTTGTCCTCACGACCCACATAGACAAGGGGCATATTCATAATCACATCATTTTTAACTCTGTCAGTTTTGTGGATTATCGGAAGTACCACTCCAACAAGCAGAGCTATCATTCATCCGCCGCACCAGCGACCGGCTATGCAAGGAATATGGTCTGTCCGTGATCGTGCCGGGACAGGACAAAGGGAAGCGCTACATTGAACATACCACAGAGAAAGCGGGAACCAGCTATAAGGCGAAATTGAAAACAGTCATTGACCGGCTCATTCCCCAGGTATCTGATTTTGAGGAACTGCTGAAAAGGCTGGAGGCAGAGGGATACGAGATCAAGCGGGGTAAGTACATTTCCTGCAAAGCCACGGGACAGGAACGGTTTACCCGTCTGAAAACCCTGGGCGTAGATTACACGGAGGAAGCCGTTTCCTCCAGGATTGCCGGAGGCCTCCGCCCATCCAAGCAGCCGAAGTTAGGCAGTCAGAAGATCAGCCTGCTCATTGATATACAGAACAATCTCAAAGCCCAGGAAAGTGGTGGCTTTGCACATTGGGCGAAGATCAACAATCTAAAGGAGGCAGCCCGTACATTCAATTTCCTCACGGAACACGGCATTACCCACTATGAGCAGTTACAGGGTAAGGTTGATGAAGTGATGACGGAACAGGACCGGCTCCTGTCCTCCATCAAGGCAAAGGAACAACGGATAGGCGAGATCGGCCTGCTGATAAAGCACGTTTCCGCCTACCGGGAACACAGGCCAGTCTATGAGCAGTACAGGAAATCTTCCGACAAGGAAAAATTTCTGAGAGGACAGGAAAGCCAGATCATCCTCTTTGAGAGTGCTGCCAAAGCCCTCAAACAGATGGGCGTTCAAAGTTGCCAGATATTACTGCCTTGAAAAAGAGATGGACTCCCTCACCGCAGAGAAACAGCAGGAGTATGGAACTTATCAGAAAATCAAAGTTCAGGTAAAGGAACTGGATACCATCAAGCGGAATGTGGACCAGTTCTTATCTGCACCACAAAAGGAAGAACGGGAGAAGAACAAGGAACGAGGGTAAGCGTTCATTGAAACACAAAAGCATACATGATATAATTTACAAAAGTAATTTTTCAGGTGGGGTACAAATTGTACCTACCTGAAATGGAATAGACATTAAAACGGGAGGGCAAAATAATGAGCGAAAAAAATAATTCAATCCAAATGTTTGAAGATAGACAAATCCGCACTGCCTGGAATGCCGAGCAGGAGGAATGGTATTTCTCTGTTACCGATGTTATCGCTGTCTTGACCGATAGTGCAGACCCAAAACAATACATCAAAAAAATGCGTTCCCGTGACTCTGAGCTTGACGCAAGGTGGGGTACAATTTGTACCCTAACTTCAATGGTAGCAAGTGATGGAAAGAAATATCGGACAAATGCCGCAACAATGGAGGGGATTTTCCGTATCATCCAGTCTGTTACTTCTCCCAAGGTTGAACCGCTGAAAGCATGGCTTGCGAAAGTCGGCAGCGAGCGTATCGAGGAAACCATTGACCCGGAGAAG
>ENA-OQJH01000835-OQJH01000835.1-human-gut-metagenome-genome-assembly--contig:-NODE-835-length-15074-cov-2.007025_pt1 | contig 15074 bp, 20 predicted proteins | sample MGYA00242597_ERZ504763 | MGnify/ENA primary metagenome ERZ504763 (study PRJEB26092, sample SAMD00036359) | human gut metagenome | host: Homo sapiens | study: EMG produced TPA metagenomics assembly of... | reverse complement strand
TATATCTGCTGTTATAGAGGAATGTGTGAAGAAACTGGTTAGAGAAGAAACATAGAAAAAAATAATAGAAAGAAATAATAAAAATATCGAAATCGAACCGTAAGCTGAAGTTTAATTCGGAGAGCGTCTCGATTTTCCGATATTTTTTGTAAGTGGATATAAGTTAAATACAGATTAATGTATTTGATAACAGAAAAAACTTGCATATTATGCAAGAATGATGTATTATTATGCAAAAAGAATGCATATTCATTTTATTTTTTGTGAAGAAATATTGAGACAGGGCAGGTTTGTGAAAAGCAAACAGCAGAGAGGAGCGAATAGATTATGATAAAAGTTGGAATTATCGGTGCAACAGGATATGCCGGAGGTGAACTGGTCAGAATATTGACAGGGCATAGAGAGGCGGAAATTAAATGGTACGGTTCGAGAAGTTACATAGATAAAAAATATGCGGACGTATATCAAAATATGTTTCAGATCATAGATGCGGTCTGCATGGATGATAATATGGAAGAACTGGCATCACAGTAGATGTGATTTTTACGGCTACGCCGCAGGGATTATGTGCGTCTCTTGTAAACGAAGAAATTTTGTCAAAGACAAAGATTATAGATTTAAGCGCGGATTTCCGTCTGAAAGACGTAAAAATATACGAGGAATGGTATAAGCTCGAACATAAATCCCCACAGTTTATTGAAGAAGCGGTGTACGGATTATGTGAAGTTAATCGGGAAGATGTGAAGAAGGCCCGTCTCGTGGCGAATCCGGGATGCTATACGACTTGTTCCATTTTGACGGCATATCCGTTGGCAAAAGAAGGCTGATCGATATGGACACCTTGATCATCGATGCAAAATCAGGAACGTCAGGAGCGGGAAGAGGAGCAAAACTGCCGAATCTTTACTGCGAAGTGAATGAAAATATTAAAGCATACGGAGTGGCGACACACAGACATACGCCCGAAATCGAAGAACAGCTTGGATACGCATCCGGGAAAAAAGTCGTTCTTAATTTTACGCCGCATTTAGTTCCGATGAACAGAGGAATTTTAGTTACAGAGTATGCAAAACTTACGAAAGAAGTAAGCTATGAAGACGTAAAGGCTGTATATGATAAATATTATGGCGGTGAAAAATTTGTGCGTGTGCTTCAAAAAGACGTATGCCTGAAACGAAATGGGTGGAAGGAAGTAATTATGTCGATATCGGGTTTAAGATCGATCCACGGACAATCGGATTATTATGATGGGAGCGATCGATAATCTGGTTAAAGGAGCGGCAGGACAGGCGGTTCAGAATATGAATCTGATGTTCGGACTTCCGGAAAGTGAAGGCCTTGAGCTTGTTCCGATGTTTCCTTAAGATGTATATCGTGCAAAAAGCAGCAGGGCAGAAAGTAAAACCAAACGGGAAAAAACAGAGGAGATGATGCAGTATGGTACGGATCATGACGATAGAAGATTATGAGGGGGTATATGCCCTTTGGAAAAAATAAAAGGATTTGGTATCCGAAGTATCGATGATTCAAAAGAAGGAGTGGCGCGCTTTTTGAAACGAAACCCGACGACAAGTGTCGTGGCAGAAAAAGACGGTCGCATTGTCGGAAGTATTTTGTGCGGTCACGACGGAAGACGGGGGTGTTTGTATCATGTCTGTGTAGATGAAGATTACAGACGTCACGGAATCGGAAAAAGGATGGTTGTTTTTGCGATGAAAGCGCTGAAAGAAGAAAAGATTAATAAAGTATCTTTGATCGCATTTACGGAAAATGATATTGGAAATGCATTTTGGAATACAATCGGATGGACGGAGCGTCTGGATCTGAATTATTATGATTTTACGTTAAATGAAGAAAATATAACTGCATTTAACGGTCAATAGTCTGTTTGAATAAAGTTATCATCTGTAATCTTACCGTCGATCATATGAGAGTTATACAAAAAACAGAGCTGTACAGATCGGCAGCTCTGTTTGTATAGACATCTTTATTCGTGGATTTTGATTCCTTCAAAAAACGCTTCATAAGGGACATTGTAGATTGTTTTTAAGCATACAAGATCTATACTTTAAGATTTCGTTTTCCGCGTTCAATATTTGCATAAGCAGCCCGGTGAATAAAAGTTCCCATCTCATTCATTGCATCGGTTAACTGTTGTTGTGTATATTCATGGGATGTTCTTAAGAGTGCGAGATTATCGGTGAAAGTAGGATGTCTAAGTAACATAGTTATCGAAGTTCGTGGAAGTGTGGCAGGAGAAAGACCGACAAAGAAATCAGAGTAAGGAATACGATAGATATTTTTTAAAATAACTAAGTCAAAAACTTTGATATTGCCGGAACCGGATTCAATGAATTTATAAACTTCACGAGTAATAGTACTCCCGCGTATTTGCATCTGGATAACTAATTTTTCTTGAGAAAATGATGCTTATATCGTAAATACTTTAGTGTGGACGCAAAAATTTGTTTTGGATTTTGCATATAGCGTCTCCTTTCGAGTGGTAGTTTGCTGAGTTTTTAGCGAAATTTTGGCAATAGATAGTTACATTTTCTCTTGAGTCTATAGGTTTGTTATGCTAATATTGGTAATGTCTAGTTACTATATGGGATTGACAGATAAAATATTCCGAAAAGTAACTTTTTCTGAGGGGCAAAAAGGAAGCGGCTTTTTGTTTTTGCAACGACGACGAGCTAAAGTCCGGATTTGTCCGAGAACTTGGAAGCCGCCTGCAATCCAAGAATGCGTCTTTTGGCACTTTGGGTGAGTGGAACAGAGGGAGAGGAAAAGAGGCGATGTGAAGGGAAATTCTCACTAATATCTTCTGCTTTTCACAGCAGTATAGTAGAAAGGAGTTGGGATGCGATGAGCAGAACAATAGAGAAGATGGGGAGAGGAGTAGATAATGAATAAAATAAAAAGGGGCGTGTCACTGTTATTATGCAGTTTGCTATTTGGTTCTGCCGTAACATTGGGGAATGTGGCCGATGTGCAGGCAGGCAAACAGATAAAGACAGAGACAAAACAAACAATAAATAATACGAAACAAAGAAGAAGTTTCCGAACGATCAGACATCAGGTAAGACAGGGCGGAATGAGGAAAATAAAGCAGGGGAAGGAGCGCAGACTGATATTGCTGAATCAAAAGTAACTTTTTTTGTGTTGCCTGTTTATACACAAGGAACTACGGCAATCAGTATAGACAGAGATATAGGCATCGGGCAGATTATGGACGTTGGTTTTACAGATCGTAATTTTGCCGTTGCAGTTTATGATTCTTTGTTTGAAGCAGGATGGATGGGAACACCGGGGCAAAGCGTGAAAGAAGTTTTAGGGTCTTTTACGGGGATGATAAAAGCAGACGGATATGCAAGGAAAGTAACATATATAGCATCTGCACAGATGGCTACGTTTATTCCATCGTTTGAAATTAAGGATATATCAAAAGAATTTAATACGCAGGAAGAGGCAAACAAGTATCTGGAGTCATTAGTGGATGAGCCCGGAGCTGTGCAATATGCAAATAAGAAAGTTGAGAAAAAAACAGAACAGTTAGACACTCAGAAGCCGGAGAATGAATTGATCAAAAGTATCGAAGGAATCGAGTGGCTTAGAAAAGCCGGAATGATCGACTTAGAGAACAATGCCATTTCGGATTTGTCGCCTTTATCAATAAATTATTTGGAATCATTAGGTTCTGCGGAAGGATTGACCGATATTGATGAAGGAAAAAAGTGGTTTGGAGAGCAGCTTAGAAATACACATCTTAATATATCTTTAAATCCGGTGCGAAAATATCCGGTAATAGCCGGAGGGCGTTTGATCATAAAGCAAACGCTCGACAGGCGTTTAAATTAGGAGCAGATCCGGTAATTTTGATCAAACCGGAAGATAATTCAGATGAAAATATAAAGAATATAAATCTGTCAATTCCTTATATTGAACGCGGTGGACTTCGTATTGAAATATTAAAAGACCAAGATGCTACGATGATTCAGTCTACCAATATCGATGGCGCTTATTTGGACTATGATAAACTGACAGATGAAATATTTCCGGTGCGTAATGTTTCGTCAAGTGGATATGTGAGATGCGGTTTGGGAACAGATAATGTGTTGTGGTATTATGGCACGGCGGAAAATGCGGAAACAGATATGTCGACGATCGGAAGTTCAAGCATGAAATTTTTAATTAATCATATGATCCGTATTTATGTAAAAGTAAAACCGGAACCCGCAGAAACAAAGCTTACTTTGACAAAAACGGTAGCAGGCACCGACGAAGGAAGATTCAGACCTGTAAAAGATGCAAAATTTAAGCTGTATAAAGCCGTTCGGGACGAGGAAGGCAATTTTGTAAAAGGAGAGCTGTATCAGCCGGATGAGTATATAACAGATGAAGAGGGAAAGATAAATTTTAGTACGGAGATTCCGAACGGAGACTATTGTTTTGCAGAAACAGAAGCTCCGGAAGGTTTTGAGTTAAACAGTGATCCTGTCTTTTTCTCGGTCGGGGGCGGTGAAATGGAAATCACAGGCGGAGAACAGACGGTAACGCCTACAGAAGGAGAATCCACGTCAGCCGGGGAAAACAGTACATATATCGATCGATATTCGCCGGATGTAAATATTAAAGTTACTCCGGGAACAGGATGGTGTTAGATCAGATCATTGTAACGTATTTTGACCGGAAAACGCAGAAGAATACCGGGAAGACCTTTACAAATGAGACGGGAGAAGCGGCAAAAAACGCCGCTGAGTTTATTAACAAAGGAAAAGGTGATGAAAAAGAGGCCGGGGTGATTGACGGTACGGTAACAGTTCAACCGATTTACAGATTGAAGGCGAATCTTACAGTCGGAAATGACAGAGAAAAAACGGACTTTGTTTTTAAAAAGGTAAGCGCAGAAGATCAAACTGTGATGGAAGGAGTTCGGTTTAAACTAACATGTAATCATAAACATGATAAAAAGTGCAAAGGCTTGATTTCACCGGAGTCTTGTACACATGCACATAACGATAAGACGGGATTCGTGGATGAACAAGGATGTACATGGAGCGCGGAAGAGGTAAGCAAGGCTGATGGAATCGTGAAGTTTTCAGAACTTGTATCCGGCGAATACATATTATCAGAAGAGGCGACATTGGATGGATTCATTTTGCCGGAAGGAACATGGACAGTAACCGTCGATGCACATAAAGATGAAGTTAAAGTAGAAAAAACAGAAAAAGACGATTCCACAGTTCCGCAGTTCGAAAAAAAAAGATGGAATTTTTCAAGTGGAAAATGAACCTACAGTCCCGTTTTCCTTCATAAAAGTAGATGAAAAAACAGGAAATGAGCTTGCGGGCGCGGAATTTACCCTTTATCAGGGTGATGAGAACGATGCCGACAAATGGAGCATTGTAGGAGGTCCGGTTGTATCATCAGAAGAAGGAATTGTTGATTTCGGTCGGTTGAAACAAGGGGAATATTTTCTTAAAGAGACAAAAGCTCCGAAAGGATATTTGAAACCGACGGGATATTGGAAGGTGACTATTGCTGTTACAGATGATGCCAGTAAGAAAGTCACTTTTGAAGCAAGAGGCGACGTACCGGCAATCAGTGGAAATCATATAGAAGGATTTAAGGTTCTAACAGAGAGACAAGCCTCCTTCCGAAGATGGGAGGAAACGGTACGAAGATTTTTGTGTTCAGTGGATTTATGATCATCTGTTGTTCACTTGTATTATATTTTAGATTCAAAAGAAAAGGAGCTTAAAATTATGGGAAAGATTTTGAAATATATGACAACGATAGCTCTGGCAGCAGTAATGTTGTTTGGAACAATGACGACGGCGTTTGCTGTGGAAAATAGCGGACAAGTAGTGGGTAATGACCAGAAAGGTTCTATTACGATTCATAAATATAAGATGCCTGATGCAGAAAATGCGTTTGAATCAAACACAGAAAACGGCGGTATTGAAATGGATAGTCTTCCTGAAACGGCAGAACCGCTGGCAAATGTTAAGTTTCAGGTTACAAAAATGGAGCAGGACCAAGCGGGAAAATGGAACGAAACGACAGTATCTCGTACGGTAGTTACGAATGAGTCCGGAGAAGCAGTTTTGGAAGATCTTCGTTGGCAGATACAAAGTAGAAGAGTTAGGTTTGGATTCATCCGATGGAAGTGATGCGGTTCTTCCGAATGAGAAAGATGATGCGATGGTAGGAAAAGCATTTTATGTTGATGTTCCGATGACGCAGGCAGACGGTCAGACACTTAATTATAATGTACATGTATATCCAAAGAATGAAGTGCTGTCTATTGAAAAGGATGTTACATATGTAGGAAATAAGCATGATTCTTTTGATATGCAAGAGAATCAGACGTGGATTATCCATACGGCGATTCCGGGTAATATTGCATTGACAAATGATAACGGCAGCTATGATACCGCAAAATTATACAAAGTGACAGATAAAATCGATTCTCAGCTTACATATAAAGGGAACATTGTTGTTAAAGCGGTAGATAAGGATTATAAAACGGTAATAGATGAGTTAGAAAAAGATACGGATTATTCAGTGGAAGAGCCGGCAGAAGGAAATGAGAATACATTGATAATAAGTCTGACCGATGCGGGAAAAATAAAATTGAAAAAAGCGATTAATAATCCGGATGCTCAGGCTGCATTTCTTCAGATCCGTTTTGATACGATGATCAATAAAACGGCAAAAACAGGGGAAGCAATTTATAATGACGCAGATTTGAAATTTACAACTGCAAAGGGTACGGCTGTTGATGTAAGCGTGCCTGAAAACGAGCGGCCGGAAGTACATACCGGAAAGATTGCCATTAAAAAGGTTGGGGAAAAGGCAGACGGAACACCTTTAAAAGATGTTGAATTTATGATTTTCGACAGTACGGAAAAAGCACAGGCAGCAGTAAAACTTCTCCAAAATAATAAGGCGGGAGAATTACAGGAGCTTTGAAGGTATATGATCCGAATCAAAAGGAATTTACTACAGTTGTAAAGACGAACGATAAGGGTGTTGCAGAGTTTAGAGGTCTTGCATATTATACAAATAAGGCGAATGAAGAAAATAAAGTTCAAGGTGATGACGCAGCTACCGGAGCAAAGAAGTATTATCTTGTAGAGACAAAAACGGTAAAAGGATATCAGCTTCCGAGTAAATATTTTGAAGTGACAGTGAATCACGATTCATCTACTGCTACGGTTCCAAGCGATACGATCATAAACACAAAACCGAGTAAACTTCCGGCAGCAGGTGGAAATGGAACGATCATTTACGGCAGTCGGTCTGACGGTTATGGCAGCGGCGGGCATTATTATTTTTATGTCCAGAAAGAAAAAAGATCGCTGATCAATAGAAAGCAGATTGAAAGACTAAGAAGGAAGAGGGAGGGAGTCTTAGAAGACGAACCTCCCTTTAGGTGATTATGAGCAGAAGTAAAAAGCTAATCGTAACGGCTCTTTTTCTGATCGGAGCATGTATACTGTTATATCCGGCAGTCAGTAACAAGCTTGCAGAGCGACACCAGGCAGAGATGATCAGTCGTTATGAGCAGACGGTTGAAGAACTTCCGAAGACAGATATGAAATCAGAGTGGGAAAAGGCTGTAAGTATAATGAATTCTGTTACGGGAATGTCTGTAGAAGATCCGTTTATATTAGGAAGCGGCTCTGTTTTGCCCGGTAATTATAAAGATGTGCTCAATGTAGAAGAAAAAGAAGGAGTGATGGGATATATTGAAATTCCGGCGATCGACGTTATGCTCCCGATCTATCATGGAGTCAGTGAGAGGGTGTTGAGACGGGGCGTCGGACATATGGAAACAACGGCTCTTCCTATAGGCGGAAAAGGTACGCATTCGGTTCTTGCATCCCACAGAGGATTGTCTACTGCAAAATTGTTTACAGATTTGGATCGAATGAAGGAAGGGGATTTGTTTTATATCCATGTATTGGATCATCTTCTTACTTATGAGGTAGATCAGATTTCAGTGATAGAGCCGGAAGATACAGATGCATTGCGTCCGATAGCGGATAAGGAATACATAACGCTCTTAACGTGTACGCCGTACGGGGTAAACAGTCATAGACTGCTTGTCCGGGGAGAAAAAATATGTGATGAAATCGTGAAGAAAAGCGAAGAGAAAGAGTCGGATACGGCGAAAAAAGAGCGGGATATAACGGAGATGATCGCATATGGCGCAGCGGTATTTGCCCTCGTCAGTTTATTCGTTGCTGCAGTGGCGGTGTGTGTAAGGAAAATGAAGAAAAAACGAAGGACAAGGGCAGAAAGAAAAAAGCCGGGAAGAGAAGTCTAAAAAGGAGAAAAAGATGAAAAGAGTGAGAAAACAAAGAAAACTTTTTTATTTTCGGTCTGATTCTTCTTTTGATTGGATGCGGGATTCTGCTTTATCCGCATATTCTTCAGATATTTTATAAGATAAAGACAGAGAGTATGTTTCGTCAGTTTGAAGAAACGACGGAGAATGTCCGGGATGCGAATCCTGAAAAATATGCCCGGCTTTATGAAGAAATGAAGAACTATAACGAAGAACTTATAAAAAACAATCAGGAAAATCTGGCAGATCCGTATGCATATGCAAACCCGGCAATCCGTTTGGAAGAGTACGGAGTAGAAAATGGAATTGCAGGATATATTAAAATTCCGGTTATGGATCTTGAGCTTCCGTTATATTTGGGCGCTAACGAAGAAAATATGTCAAAAGGAGCTGCTCAGCTTACGGAAACGTCGATGCCGATCGGTGGGAATAATACGAATATGGCGGTTGTCGCACATCGGGGATACAGTTATGCAAAGATGTTTCGTGAGATTGAAAAATTGAAAATCGGGGATGAAATATTTATTACAAACTTCTGGGAAACGATGACTTATAAAGTGGAACGGATAGAGGTGATATCTCCGGATGAGATTGATAAGATCAGAATACAGGAAGGCAAAGATATGGTGACTCTTGTGACTTGTCATCCATATCCTCACAATTATCAGCGGTATTTAGTTTATTGTGAGAGAGTTTGAATCCATCTATAAAATCCATGTCCGGTAATTTAAAAATGATTCGTATAGCCCGTAATTCAAAAGATGAAATAGTTGACAAAACAGATTTTATTTCATAATATAATAGCTAATAATATTTGCGTATAGAATTTAGACGGTTAGATGATTTAAAACAATCGTCGACACAGAAAAAGGCGGGGGGAGAACAAAAAACAGAAATACAGACGTTTTGATAAAGAAACGGTTCTTCTTTCATTAAAGTGAAATCGCGGATTGACTTCGCCTCTTTTAAGAGGCGGAGTTTTCTTTTATAGAAGAAACTTTGACAGAACATATAGGGTACAAAAAGGAGAGGACAAAATGAAAGTGATCGATGGCGGAGTAACAGCGGCAAAAGGATTTCAGGCAGCGGCAGCGGCAGCGGGCATCAAGTATAAAGACCGTACCGATATGGCGCTGATCTACAGTGAAAAGCCGTGTAAGGCGGCGGGAACTTTTACAACAAACCTTGTGAAAGCGGCTCCTGTAAAGTGGGATCGCGCGATCGTGGAGTCAAAGCGGAAACCACAGGCAGTGATCGTAATTCCGGCATTGCAAATGCATGTACCGGAGAAGAGGGAATGAAATATTGTGAAGAAACGGCAAAAGAGGCGGCTTGTGTTCTTGGCGTAGAGGCGGAAAGCGTGCTTGTCGGTTCCACAGGAGTGATTGGTATGCAGCTTCCGATGGACCGGGTGAAATCGGGAATCAAAATGCTGGCAGAGGCAAAGAACAGCAGCAAAGAAAAGGGAACAGAGGCAGCAAAAGCGATCATGACAACGGATACAAAGAAGAAAGAAGCGGCAGTTACCTTTGAGATCGGAGGGAAGACCGTGACGATCGGCGGGATGTCAAAGGGATCGGGAATGATTCATCCAAATATGTGTACAATGTTAGCCTTTCTGACAACGGATGCCGCAATTACAAAAAAAAGCGCTTCAGTGTGCGTTAAGTGAAGATGTGGAAGATACTTACAACATGATTTCCGTAGACGGAGATACATCTACAAACGATACGGTTCTTTTGCTGGCTAACGGAATGGCAGATAATAAGAAGATTAAATATGGAACAAAAGAATACGAACAGTTTAAGAAAGCTCTCCATTATGTCAATGAAACGCTTGCAAAAGAGATGGCGGGAGACGGAGAAGGCGCGACGGCGCTTTTTGAAGTAAAAGTCGTAGGCGCGAAGACGAAAGAGCAGGCAAAGGTTTTGTCGAAATCGATCGTCTGCTCAAATTTGACGAAAACGGCAATAGCAGGTCACGATGCGAACTGGGGCAGAATCCTCTGTGCGATGGGATATTCGGGAGCACAGTTTGATCCTGAGAAGGTGGATTTGTTTTTTGAAGTGCGGCAGGAAAGCTTCAGATCATTGAAAACGGTGTTGCGCTAAATTACAGTGAGGAAAAAGCAACGGAAATTTTATCTGAGCCTAAGGTGACTGCGATCGCCGATCTGAAAGAAGGTGATGCCGCGGCAACGGCATGGGGATGCGATCTGACTCATGAATATATCAGCATTAATGCAGATTACAGAAGCTAGAACATGTCAGTGAAAAAAGAGTTATTTGCAGGATCAAAGATACGAGACAAAAAGATTGGAGAGAGAACATGAATAAAACATGCAGCAATATCTTGATAAAGCAGAAGTTTTGATTGAGCTTTGCCGTATATCCAGCGGTTCAACCGAAAGATCATCGTTGTGAAATACGGCGGAAGCGCTATGATCGACGAAGAATTGAAAAAGCGCGTTATTGAGGATGTGACGCTTTTGAAGCTTGTCGGATTTAAGCCGATCATCGTACATGGCGGCGGAAAAGAGATTAGCAAATGGGTTGAAAAAGCCGGTATGGAACCGAAGTTTATCAATGGGCTTCGTGTGACAGACAAAGATACGATGGAATTAGCCGAGATGGTACTTGGAAAAGTAAATAAAAGTCTTGTTCAACTTGTTGAGAGCCTTGGCGTGAGGTCGATTGGTATCAGCGGTAAGGACGGAGCTTTGTTAAAGGTGGCGAAGAAATACTCTGACGGTCAGGATATCGGATATGTAGGAGAAGTTACAGAGGTAAATGAACAGATTATTTACGATCTCCTGGAAAAAGATTTCCTTCCCATCATTTGTCCGGTCGGTATGGATGAAAATTACCATACATATAATATTAATGCAGATGATGCGGCGTGTGCGATCGCGCGCGCGGTGAAAGCGGAAAAATTAGCGTTTTTGACTGATATCGAGGGCGTGTATAAAGATCCGGAAGATCCGTCTACCTTAATCTCGGAACTTTGTGTAAAAGAGGCGGAAAAACTAATGACAGAAGGTTATATCGGAGGGGGAATGCTTCCGAAACTTCAGAACTGTATCGATGCGATCGAAGCAGGTGTTTCAAGAGTGCATATTCTTGACGGAAGGATTCCGCATTGTCTTCTTCTTGAGATTTTCACTAATAAAGGGATCGGAACAGCGATTTTAAATAGTACAGAAAGCAGGTATAATCACGATGAACAGTAAGATACAGGCGGCAGAGGAAAACCTTATTCATGTATATAATCGTTTTCCGATCGCACTTGACCATGGAAAGGGAATGTATCTGTATGATACAGACGGAAAAGAATATCTTGATTTTGCGGCAGGCTTCGCAGTGACAGGGCTTGGGTATGACAATAAAGAATTAAACGAGGCGCTGAAAAAACAAATTGATAAATTATACCATACGTCCAACCTTTATTATCATGAAAGCTGCGGGGAAGCGGCGGAAGCGCTGAATAAAGTCAGCGGAATGGATCGGGTATTTTTTACAAACAGCGGCGGCGAAGCAAATGAAGGGGCTTTAAAAGCAGCGAGACGATATGCATATACAAAAGGATCGGGACGATATGAATTTATCGCTATGGAAAACTCGTTTCACGGCAGATCATTTGGAGCGGTATCGGTTACAGGACATGATTCTTACAGAGAACCTTTTGAGCCGCTTGTTCCGGGGGTAAAGTTTGCAAATTTAACGATCTTGACAGTGTGAAGTCGCTTGTGAATGAGAAAACGTGTGCGATTATTTTAGAACCGCTTCAGGGAGAGGGCGGCATTCATCTGGCGACACAGGAATTTATGGGAGGGATCAGAAAGCTCTGTGATGAAAACGATATCCTTATGATCTGTGACGAAGTACAGTGCGGTATGGGCAGAACAGGTACGATGTTTGCATGGCAGGGGTACGGAGTAAAGCCGGACATCCTTACGATGGCGAAAGCGATCGGAAACGGCATTCCGGTCGGCGCGTTTGCAATGACGGAAGAGGTTGCCGGATATTCTCTTAAACCGGGAGATCACGGGGCGACATACGGAGGAAATCCGCTTGCGTGCACGGCGGTAAAGACAGTTCTTTCCATTTTTGAGAGAAAAAATATTGTAGGACATGTCAATGAGATAGCTCCATACTTTACAGAAAAATTAGAAGAACTTAAAGCGGAATTTGACTGTGTGACAGAGCGAAGAGGAAAAGGTCTGATGCAGGGTCTTGTGATCACAAAGCCGATCAAAGAGATCAATGATCGTGCGATTGAAGAAGGTCTGCTTATCATACAGGCGCAGGGAAACGTAATCCGTTTTGTTCCTCCGCTGATCGTAGAAAAAGAGCATATCGATCAGATGGTTGAGAAGATGCGCAGAATACTTGCATAAAAGTGTTTCCGTAAAGATATTTCTCCAATGTTTTCATAAGAGAAAATGTTACATAAATAGACAGAATAAGAAACCGGTCGAAGGACATACTAAAGGAAGTTAGAAAAATTGTTTGATCTAAACAGTTCGGAGGTATGTATATGATCGGTTTTTTAATTGCTCTTTTGTCCGGAGCGCTTATGAGTATTCAGGGAGTATTTAACACACAGGTTACGAAGACAACAGGAATGTGGGTCGGAAACGGCTGGGTACAGTTTACGGCTTTTGCGGTTTGTCTTGCGATGTGGTTTTTTACCGGAAGAGATCAGGTTTCACAGCTTATGGAAGTACAGCCGAAATATATGCTGTTAGGCGGTGTGATCGGCGCAGGGATCACATGGACGGTTATAAAAAGTATCGAAGCGTTAGGGCCTGCGCGTTCAGCTCTTCTCATTGTGATCGCACAGCTTACGGTTGCTTATCTGATCCAGCTTTTCGGATTGTTTGGAATGGATCGGGAGCCGTTCTCATGGAGAAAAGCAGGTGGTCTCCTTCTTGCGGTTGTCGGCATAGCAGTTTTTCAATGGAAATAAAAGTAATAAATCTGTAATATATATGTTTTTTTGTAAAGGAAAAGAAGTTGTCCTTAATAGGTTGACAGAGATGTAACAAGACGTTAATTGTCTATTGTAATTTTAGTAAAAATTCGTTACAATATTAATGTCCGACATAAAGGGGTAATTCTCCCGGCAAAGCTGAGGAGAAGAATATGCAAGACAATCAGAAAAAATACAGAAAAAAATACGCTGTCATGACAGTGTTCTTTCTTATTTCGGCAAGTTTCCTGTTTGGGTGCGGGAACAAAGATTCGGCCGTTCCTGAAACAGAAGAATTTTTATTTTCTGCGGAAGAAGAAAAGTCGGATCATACATCACAAAAGAGCGAAGAGCCAGCAGAGAAGGCAGAAAGAAAAAAGGCGGAAGCGGACAGCGGTACAGTGGAAGAAAATCCGGAGCGTAAAAAAGTATTCGTATATGTTTGCGGAGAAGTTCAGGCTTCGGGCGTATATGAACTGGAACAGGATTCCAGAGTGTTTGAAGCGATTGCGAAAGCGGGCGGGCTGACAGAAAACGCTGCGGCGGAAGCGGTTAATCAGGCGAGGGTTGTCGTTGACGGAGAACAGATTTATGTGCCTTCTTTAGATGAAGTGAAAGGCGCAGGGGTTGTATCGGAAGTGACCGAACGTACGGACGATGGGAAGATAAATATTAATACAGCCGAAAAAGAGGAACTCATGACGCTTACAGGAGTCGGAGAGGCGAAAGCGCAAAGTATAATCGCATATCGGGAAGAACACGGCGGCTTTCAGTCAATCGAAGAATTGATGCAGATTGAGGGAATCAAAGAGGGAGTATTTAATAAAATAAAAGAAGACATAACGATCTGACATAAGAGAGCGGTTTTGTATACCGCAGTGCATAAGGAGTCGAAAAAAGAGGAGTATGGGTAAGAGAATTTTAGTTGTTGATGATGAGAAGCTGATCGTAAAAGGAATCCGCTTCAGCCTCGAGCAGGAAGGCATGGAAGTAGACTGCGCCTATGACGGCGAGGAGGCTTTGGAATACGCAAAGGCATGTGAATATGATCTTGTCCTTTTGGATGTGATGCTGCCGAAACTGGACGGTTTTCAGGTGTGTCAGCAGATTCGGGAATTTTCGGATATGCCGGTTGTGATGCTGACGGCAAAGAGCGAGGATATGGACAAGATACTGGGACTGGAATACGGTGCGGATGATTATATAACGAAACCGTTTAACATTTTAGAGGTGAAGGCGAGGATCAAAGCCATCATGAGGCGGACGTCGAAACGGAAAGAACCGGCAGGCGGACCGGTGCTGATCAAAGGAAGCTTAAAGATTGATTGTGAGAGCAGAAGAGTATTTATCGGAGAGAGAGAGATCAATCTTACGGCAAAAGAATTTGATGTTTTAGAGCTTCTGGCAATGAATCCGAACAAAGTATACAGCAGAGAAAATCTGCTGAATCTGGTGTGGGGATATGATTACCCGGGAGATGCAAGAACAGTAGACGTACATATCCGAAGGCTTCGTGAGAAGATTGAGATGAATCCGAGTGAACCGAAATATGTACATACAAAGTGGGGAGTGGGTTATTATTTCCAAGATTAAATATCAATTTGTATCCAACCGTAAAATTATCGGGAACATGCGTTTTTGTGTGATTCTTTGTACAATGCTGGCAGGGCTGATACCTGCCTTGCAACACTTTTCCGGAATCGTAGCATTTACGAGTCGCGTGCGGTCGAACTTCGGACTGCGGAAA
>ENA-OQJH01000834-OQJH01000834.1-human-gut-metagenome-genome-assembly--contig:-NODE-834-length-15080-cov-1.350231_pt1 | contig 15080 bp, 26 predicted proteins | sample MGYA00242597_ERZ504763 | MGnify/ENA primary metagenome ERZ504763 (study PRJEB26092, sample SAMD00036359) | human gut metagenome | host: Homo sapiens | study: EMG produced TPA metagenomics assembly of... | reverse complement strand
GAGAGAGCAACAAAGACACCAAAGACAGCAAAAAATATGTTGTAAAAGCGTCCGGTGTCGTGGAAGGAACTGTTGATGAATACAATGCATATTCGTATTCAACCTTTGCGACATCGAGACACTGAAGACCATTTTGAAAAAAGAATTTCGGGGAAGAGTGATTCCTGGTCAACCGTCCACAAGCAGCGGAAAACCTTACAGTTATTTTACGTATAGCTCAGCGCAGGTGAAAGTGGATAATCTTGACAATGTAGAATCTGTTTCAAATGAAATCAGGACACTGGGATTTCAGACATACAGCAATGCAGAGTATCTGGAAGTATGCAGAAACAGTTTGCAATGATACAGGCGGTTCTGGGAGGAATCGGTGCGGTATCGCTTCTTGTTGCAGCGATTGGTATTGCAAACACGATGATGATGTCGATTTATGAGAGAACGAAAGAAATCGGTGTCATTAAAGTGTTAGGCTGCAGTCTGAAAAATATTCGGCAGATGTTTCTGCTGGAAGCCGGATTTATCGGACTGATCGGGGGCGTGATCGGAAATATCTTAAGTCTTATGATGTCATTCGTGGTCAATAAAGTGGTTGGAAGCATGGGAGCCGAGATGGGCATGACAGATGTAATTTCTTATATTCCACCTTGGCTTGTGCTGATTCACTTGCATTTGCGATTCTTGTGGGAATGGCGGCAGGATACTTCCCGGCACGACGAGCAATGAAATTAAGTCCGCTTGCAGCAATTCGAAATGAATAGCAATTTGAAAAATGATAATTGGGGATGTGGCTTTTGAGAAGCTCACATCCTCATTTGTTACTCTTCAATGATATGAATTTCCAGATAGTCAAAATCAATAGAGTCTACGAAATTGTCCTGATAAAAGCGTGCTTTGTCATGTTTTTTGAATTCGGCAATCGTAGAATCCAGCCAAATCGGTTTGCTTAAATCAACTGGTAACAAACCTCATCCAGCGCGTGGAAAATTTTATGTGTTCTTGTATCGTCTGTATCATCACAAATGACAGTATCTTTTAACATTCGATTATCTTTAAATATTTTTCCCCATAAACGAAACATGGTTGTCATCCTTTCTATATTTGTTCGTATGCATCATTATACAATACTTTGCAATTGATTTTCAATATAGACATGCTTGACTTTTTATAGGCAGATATGGTAGACTCTGCTAGTGACAAGACACATGTAAAATAAAATGTAATGGGAGCGTAGAATGGAAAAATTAAAGAAATTATTAGATCGTATTTTTATTGATGGATTAACAGGAATGGCGCAGGGACTTTTTGCAACATTGATCGTCGGCACAATTATTCAGCAGATTGGGAAGTTTGATTGGCGGGAATGTCGGGGATATGATTTTTGTACTTGGAAAGATGGCAGCCACATTTACGGGGGCAGGAATTGGTGTAGGTGTTGCCTATCGATTTAAGGAAAGTCCGCTTGTTGTGGCTGTCAGCAGCGACTGCCGGAATGGTGGGCGCATTTGCGGCAAAACTGCTCGCGGGAAGTGTTCTTGTAGATGGTGCCATGGTATTTGCAGGACCGGGAGAACCGTTGGGAGCATTTCTTGCGGCTTACGTAGGGATTGAATTCGGACATCTTGTCTCAGGAAAAACAAAGGTGGATATTTTGGTTACTCCGATTGTAACGATTACAGCCGGATCGGCAGTAGGTCTTTTAGTTGGACCTCCGATTTCTGAATTTATGACAGCGCTTGGAGCATTGATTAATTGGGGAACAGAGCAGCAGCCGTTTTTGATGGGAATTATTGTCTCGGTTTTGATGGGAATGATTCTGACACTTCCGATTAGTTCCGCGGCACTTGGGGTTATTTTGAATCTTTCCGGTCTTGCGGCAGGAGCTGCAACAATTGGATGCTGCTGTAATATGGTTGGATTTGCAGTTGCAAGCTATCGAGAAAATAAAATCGGGGGACTATTAGCACAAGGAATCGGAACATCGATGCTTCAGGTGCCAAATATTGTGAGAAAGCCAATTATCTGGGTTCCTGCAATTTTATCAAGTGCTATCTTAGGACCTGTCGGAACGATGATTCTGCACATGACAAGCAATGCGACCGGCTCTGGAATGGGAACAGCAGGACTTGTCGGACAGATTATGACATGGCAGACGATGACGGCAGTGGAGCCGCCGATGATCGTACTTATAAAAATTATCGTGATACAGATTGCCCTTCCGGCGATTGTGACACTGCTCATTTCAGAATTTATGAGAAAGAAAAAATGGATTCAGTATGGCGATATGAAATTAGAATTATAAGGGCCGATGAGGAGAAACTTTCTAAAAAAAGCATGAAGTTTATGACAGTCTCTTTGGATTATGGTATACTATTGTAGTAATAATTACTCTTCGAGTAAGATAGGGGAGAAGAACTTGATGTTAGATGCAATTAAAAGTTATGAAGATGTCGACAGTTGGAAAACAGTTATGTTTTTGTATAATTCGGCATTGAAAGAAGTGGGCACCAAATTAGAGATTTTGAATGATGAATTTCAGCATGTGCATCAGTATAATCCAATCGAGCATATAAAGACAAGAATCAAAACGGCGGAGAGTATCGTCAAAAAGCTGAAAAGATACGGATATGAGGCAACGATTGAGAACATGGTAAAATATGTGAATGATATTGCAGGAGTGAGATTGATCTGTTCGTTTACTTCTGATATTTACAGACTTGCGGAGATGATCGGGAATCAAAGTGATTTGAAAGTGCTTTCTATTAAGGACTATATTAAAAATCCAAAGGAAAGCGGATATAAAAGTTATCATATGCTTGTGGCAGTTCCGATTTTTCTGTCAGATAGTGTTGTGAATACGAAAGTTGAGATTCAGATACGTACGATTGCAATGGATTTTTGGGCTAGTTTAGAGCATAAGATTTACTATAAGTTTGAGGGAAAAGCACCGGCTTACATCAGCAGAGACTTAAGAGAATGTGCGGAGATGGTATCTGCGTTGGATGAAAAGATGCTGTCTTTGAACGAAGCTATTTTAGAATGCCTCAGGCAGCAGAAGAACGGGCGAGAAGAGGAAAGACAGGAAGAGCTTGAGGAGAATCAGATTCAATTTGGATTATAGAAGAAAGGGCTGCAAAAAGCAGTCCTTTTTTGATATTATGGAAGGATAGAAGATTGTAATTCATTAAAGATTACTTCATATTCCTGTGAAAACACACTGTCTTTATTCCAAAGAAATGTAAAATCATGCATGACCATAAAGTCAGAGAGTGGAATTTGTCTCAGGCGACCATCGTTTATTTCCTGTTCAACAGCTGATTTGTACAGGAATGAGATGCCGCAGTCCTGACAAAGCAGGCTCACGATAGCGTGGATATTTTCAATTTCCACAATATGAGGGAAATTCTGAATCGACATATTTTTGAGCGCAAGTGTTTTCGTCAGGATTGCTCTTGTGCCGGAGCCGTGCTCCCGAATCAAAAGACATTCAGAGGTTAAGTCTTTCAGACAGTGAACAGGTTTTTGAAACACATGGTTTTGGAAGCCACAGCAATATATTCTTCTGTCTTAAAAATACGGGTCTCGTAATTATCGGATTTAAAATACCCTTCCACAATGGCGAAATCAATGCTTCCCTCGTATAAAAAAGAGAGCAGCGTCTGCGTATTGGCGTAACGAACGTGAATATCGGTGTCGGGGTGCTTTTTAATGAATGCAGAAAGGAAGGTACTATGGCATATTCGCCAATTGTCATTGTGACACCAAAAGTCAGGATCTTTTTTTCACAGAGACTTTCTTTCATGCGTATCTTCATAGTGTTCTCATCATTCGCATCGTCTCCAAAGCAGAGCGAAGAATTTCACCCGCAGGAGTCAGTGTTAGTTTTTTCTTATCACGCGCGAACAATGGTGCATCATATTCTTTTTCCAGATATTTGATGTGTTGTGAAACAGCAGGCTGAGTCAGATTCAAATCATGAGCGGCATGCGTAAAATTCATATATTCACAGACCTTTAAAAATGTTTCCATTCGAAAATCAAGCATGGCTTCTCCTTTTAATGTGGTAATAGTTTTATAATCATAACAAATATTTATGGTTATATCAATATATATAATTTTACAAAATGGTGATAATTGTATATAGTGTAGTTGTAAAACATAGAGAAAGACAGGGAATAAGGAGGAGTAGCTATGTATGACATTATTATTATCGGAGCGGGACCAGCAGGAATTAGTGCTGGAATCTATGCGGTGAGCAGAGGCAAAAAGACATTATTGATTGAAAAAAAATGTAGTGGGTGGATTGATTGGTAAAGTATCAACGGTTACACATTAGCAGGAGTTATAGAAGGTGAGACAGGAGTAAACATTAGCAGAACGTATGAAAACAGCAGGCAGAAAATGCAGGGGTGGAAATTATATATGAGACGGTAAAGCAAGTAGAATTGAGCAATAACATTAAAAAAATTTATACGGGAGATGCAGTTTATAGGACAAAAAAAAAGTAATTATAGCTAATGGAATGACACCTAGAAAACTTGGAATCCGAGGAGAATTAGAATTATCAGGAAAAGGGGTGGGCCTCAATGCGGCAAAAGATGGGAAAAGCTATGAAGGAAAGCATATTTATGTAGTTGGAGGGGCAGATGGAGCTGTAAAAGAAGCATTGTATCTGGCAAAGTATGCAGAACAGGTCACAATTATTCATTTGAAGAGACATTAGGATGTATTGCGGAATTCAAGGAAAAAGTTTCAAATACTTCAAATATTGAGTTGCGTCTTGGATCGAGGCTGCATGCAGTATACGGGTAGAGCAAGTAGAATCTCTGGAAATTTCAGATGAGAAAACTGGGAGCATTGAGACAATTTCTGATCCGGGATGCGGAATATTTGTCTATGCAGGAACGATACCAAATACAGAATTGTATACTGAACTACAGTTGCATAACGGATTTATTCCAGTCAATGAGAATCAGGAAACAAAGATAGATGGGGTATATGCAGCAGGAGATATTTGTGAAAAACAGGTGCGTCAGGTGGCAACAGCAGTTTCAGATGGAACGATAGCAGCAATTCGGGCATCAATGTAGAGGGAGGTTAGTATGAATTTAATTAGACAAAACTGGAAAGGACTTTTATTGTGCCTGTTATTGGCAGTACCAGCAAGTCTGCTTGGAAAACAATTTCCGATTATAGGAGGTCCTGTATTTGCGATTCTTGGAGGGATGACTTTTGCTCCGCTTGTAAAAAGAAAGAATCCTTTGCACCAGGAGTTAAGTATACATCGAAAAAGATTTTGCAGTATGCAGTTGTGCTGTTAGGATTTGGAATGAATCTAAAAGTTGTGATGGAGACCGGAAAACAGTCTTTGCCGATTATTATCTGTACGATTACGGTATCATTGGTGATTGCATATGTACTTCACCGTGTACTTCGCATACCAGCAAGATTTCAACATTGGTTGGAGTTGGCTCTTCCATCTGTGGAGGTTCTGCGATTGCAGCCACGGCACCTGTCATTGATGCAGATGAAGAAGAAGTGGCGCAGGCGATTTCCGTTATCTTTCTCTTTAATATCTTGGCGGCATTAATTTTCCCAGCACTTGGAGGTGCACTTGGTTTTTCTACCACATCCGGAGAAGCGTTCGGTGTATTTGCGGGAACGGCGGTAAATGATACATCTTCTGTTACAGCAGCAGCATCTACATGGGACAGCTTTATAATTTGGGAAGCCAGACACTTGATAAGGCAGTGACTGTAAAGCTGACGAGAACTTTAGCAATTATTCCGATTACACTTGTACTTGCATTTATAAGGGCGAGAAAAGCAGAGGAGAAAGAAGGAGATAAAGTGTCCCTGAAACAGGTATTTCCGTTCTTTATTTTATTCTTTATCGGAGCGAGTGTGATTACGACAATCGCTACAGCAGTGGGAGTACCGGCAGAAGTATTTGTGCCGCTTAAAGATTTGTCTAAATTCTTTATTATTATGGCGATGGCGGCAATTGGATTCAACACAGACATTGTAAAGTTAATAAAAAGCGGAGGACGCCCGATTCTTCTTGGAATGTCATGTTGGCTTGGAATTACAATCGTAAGTCTTGGAATGCAGCATGTAATGCATATATGGTAAAATGTTTGATAGGTTGGAAAATTCGTTTGATTTTCAACCTTGTTTTGTAAAATTATTTTACATAGATTTAACATTACTTGCGTTTTAGATTTAACAGAGGTTCGATATGATATGACCTGTGAAGAAGTTAAGGAATAAAAAATCTTTTACTGAAAAAGGAGAAATGTAAAAATGAAAATGAAAAAGTTTTTAGCGTTAACAGCAACAGTAGCAATGGTAGCCTCAATGGCAGTTGGATGTGGAAACTCAGGTAATTCAGATAAAACAGATGGAAAAGCAGAGACAGAATTTGATGCGGCAAATGATATCTCAGTTGTTTCAAGAGAAGATGGTTCGGGAACAAGAGGTGCTTTTATCGAGTTGTTCGGAATTGAAGAAAAAGACGCTTCAGGAGAAAAGTAGATAACACAACAGAGGAGGCTAACATTACAAATAGTACATCCGTTATGTTATCAACAGTGGCGGACAATGAGTATGCAATCGGATATGTTTCACTTGGTTCTTTAAATGACACTGTAAAAGCATTGAAAGTAGATGGGGCAGAGCCGACAGAAGAAAACATCAAATCTGGCGAATACAAAGTGGCAAGACCGTTTAATATCGCAACAAAAGGTGATGTAAGCGAGGTGCTCAGGACTTTATCAATTTTATCTTGAGCACGGAAGGTCAGGCAGTTGTGTCAGAAAGCGGATATATTGCTTTGGATAACGTTCAGGCATATGCAGGAAGCAAATCGGCAGGTAAAGTATCCATCGCAGGTTCATCTTCTATCACGCCGGTTATGGAAAAATTAAAAGAAGCATATTTAAAAGTAAATCCATCAGCAGAGATTGAAATTCAGGAAAGTGATTCTACAACAGGTATGACATCTGTAGCAGACGGTATCTGCGACATCGGAATGGCATCCAGAGAAGTGAAAGAGGAAGAGCTTGCAAAAGGCTTGAAAGCAACTGTAATCGCAACAGATGGTATCGCAGTGATTGTCAACAAAGCAAACACATTGGATGACATTACAAGTGATCAGGTAAAATCAATCTATGTTGGTGATGCACTTTCATGGGATGAAATTATAAAATAAGTAGAGGAAACGAAAGACGATGAAAAAAGCATGGAACGAAAAATTCATGCAGGGAGTGTTCTTCATTGCCGCCTGTGCTTCGGTGCTGGCGGTAGCTCTCATTTGTGTATTTTTATTTGCAAATGGGATTCCTGCGATGAAAGAAATCGGATTTTTACAATTTTTAAGTGGTGAGCGTTGGAGACCTTCCAATGATATCTATGGAATCTTCCCGATGATTGTGGGAAGCATTTATGTGACTGCTGGAGCAATTCTTTTTGGAGTGCCGATTGGAATTTTGACATCGATATTCATGGCAAATATTGCCCGAAGAAAATTTATCCGGTATTAAAAGGTGCGACAGAGCTTTTAGCGGGAATTCCATCTGTAGTATATGGATTTTTCGGACTGGTTGTGATGGTTCCGATGATTCGAGAACTTGGTATGACATTGAAGCGTGCGGGAATCGTAAAAACAGCAGGAGATGGAAACAGTATGCTGACAGCATCTATCTTGCTTGGAATGATGATTTTGCCAACCATCATCGGTGTGACAGAATCTGCAATCAGAAGTGTTCCGAATCAGTATTATGAAGGAGCGCTTGCACTTGGAGCAACGCATGAAAGAAGTATTTTTTGCGGTCGTTCTTCCGGCGGCAAAATCAGGCGTGGTAGCCGGAATCGTACTTGGAATCGGGCGTGCGATCGGAGAGACAATGGCTGTCATCATGGTTGCAGGAAATCAGGCGAGAATGCCGGTAAGTATTATGAAGGGTGTGCGTACAATGACTGCGAACATTGTCATTGAGATGGGGTACGCAACCGGACTGCACAGAGAGGCATTGATTGCGACAGCAGTTGTACTGTTTGTATTTATCCTGATTATTAATCTTTCTGTATCATTGTTAAATAGGAGGGGACACCGTGACTAGAAGTATAGGAGAAAAACTGCGTTCTTATAAAAGAACACCGGGATCATTTATTTTGATGCTCCTCGTGATGCTCTCTGCAATCATAACATTTGCAGTGTTATTATTTTTAATTGCATATATTTTGATCAACGGAATCCCGCATATTAAGCCGGAATTGTTTGCGTTGAAATACACAAGTGAAAATGGATCGCTGTTCCCTGCTTTGATCAATACGATTATTATGACGGCGTTGTCTTTGATCATTGCAGTTCCGTTTGGAATTTTCTCTGCAATTTTTCTTGTGGAATATGCCAAACGAGGAAATAAATTTATCAATGTTATCCGTATTACGACGGAGACATTGTCTGGAATTCCATCGATTGTATATGGACTTTTTGGAATGTTGTTTTTTGTTACAACATTAAAATGGGGGTACTCTTTGCTGGCGGGAGCGTTTACATTGTCGATCATGATTCTTCCGCTCATCATGCGTACTACAGAAGAGGCATTAAAAGCAGTTCCCGACAGTTATCGGGAAGGAAGTTTTGGACTTGGAGCGGGTAAACTTCGAACAGTGTTTCGAATTGTGCTTCCATCGGCAGTGCTGGAATTTTAGCAGGTGTTATTCTTGCGGTTGGAAGAATTGTCGGTGAGACGGCAGCATTGATTTATACAGCCGGAACAGTTGCAGATATCCCGGATGGAGTGATGGGATCAGGAAGAACGCTGGCGGTTCATATGTACAGTATGTCAAGAGAAGGGCTTCATATGGATCAGGCGTATGCAACAGCAGTAGTACTGCTTGTACTTGTGATCGGAATTAACTGGCTGTCAGGATTTATAGCGAAAAAGATAACGAAAGGAAACGGAAATGGCGAAAATTAGTATCAAAAATCTGGATCTTTATTACAGTGATTTTAAAGCACTGAAAAATGTGAATTTAGATATAGAGGCAAATAAAATTACGGCGTTTATCGGGCCGAGCGGATGTGGAAAATCAACACTCTTAAAATCGTTGAACCGCATGAACGACCTTGTGGAAGGATGTAAGATTGAAGGGGAAATCTTACTGGACAATCAAAATATTTATAAAAGTATGGACGTAAATCTTTTGAGAAAACGTGTTGGAATGGTATTTCAAAAACCAAATCCGTTTCCGATGAGTATTTATGACAACATTGCATTTGGGCCGAGAACACATGGAATTCGCTCCAAAGCAAAACTGGATGATATTGTAGAAAAATCATTGCGAGATGCGGCAATCTGGGAGGAGACAAAGGATAGATTGAAAAAGAGCGCTCTTGGTATGTCTGGTGGACAGCAGCAGAGATTGTGTATTGCGCGTGCGCTGGCGGTACAACCGGAAGTGCTTTTGATGGACGAGCCTACGTCGGCTCTTGACCCGATTTCTACCTCGAAGATAGAAGACCTTGCGATGGAATTGAAAAAGATTATACTATTGTTATGGTTACACATAATATGCAGCAGGCTGTTCGTGTGTCTGATAATACTGCCTTTTCCTTTGGGAGAAGTGATTGAATATAATGAGACAGAGAAGTTGTTCTCAATTCCGTCGGATAAACGGACAGAAGATTATATTACAGGGAGGTTCGGATAGTATGAGAAATAAGTTTGACATGCAGTTAGAAAATTTAAGTGCCCAGTTAATTAATATGGGAAGTCTCTGCGAAAAAGCGATTGCAAATGTGGCAAAAGCAATTCAAAAAGGAGACTTAGAGCTTGCGAAACTTGTAATGAAAGAAGACGAAGAAATTGATCAGATGGAAAAAGACATTGAAAGATTGTGTTTGAAGCTTTTGCTGCAGCAGCAGCCTGTAGCCCGTGATCTGCGTCAGATTTCCGCAGCCTTAAAGATGATCACGGATATGGAGCGTATCGGGGACCAGACTTCTGATATTGCAGATATTATTATCGGAGCAGGCATGTCTGAGGCAAGGGAGATTCCTGTTATCGGAAAGATGGCGGAAGCTACAAGTAAGATGGTGAATGACAGTGTCCTTGCATATGTGAATAAAGATTTGGAACTTGCGAGAAAAGTAATGCTTGCAGATGATGAGGTAGATAAATTGTTTGACCAGACAAAGCAAAAGCTGGTAAAATTAATTGCTGAGGATCATGGAAATCAGGGAGAAAAGGCAATCGATCTGATTATGATCACAAAATATTTGGAGCGTATCGGAGACCATGCGACAAATATTGCGGAATGGGTAGAATTTTCTATCACAGGTGTACACAAAGGAATGACAACTGTATAGGAAAAGATAAAGGAGAATCAAGGGATGATATATTGTGTAGAAGACGATGGAAATATTCGGGAACTGGTAGTATACACATTGAACACGACGGGGATGGAAGCCCGTGGGTTTGAAGATGGAAAATCCTTTATGGAAGCTTTGGCGTTTGAGACGCCAGAGCTTATTTTGCTTGATATCATGCTTCCGGGTGAAGATGGACTATCATTGTTAAAGAAACTTAAGAATTCGGCAAAGACAAAGGAAATACCGGTCATTATGGTGACAGCAAAAGGGGCAGAGTACGACAAAGTAGTAGGGCTTGATGGCGGAGCGGATGACTATGTGACAAAACCGTTTGGAATGATGGAGTTGGTATCGCGGATCAAGGCAGTACTTCGAAGAACCAAAAAAGAGAAGGAAGAGGGACAGTATTCGGTCGGCAATCTTTCCATGGATTTGAAAAAGCATGTAGTGTTTGTCGATGGAAAACAGGTGACTCTTACGTTGAAAGAATTTGAATTGCTCGGTCGCCTTGTGCAGAACCACAATATTGTGTTGACAAGAGATCGTTTATTAGAGGAAGTATGGGGATATGATTTTGACGGAGAGACACGTACAGTGGATGTTCATGTGCGGACACTCAGACAGAAACTAGGAAGCGCCGGTGATATGATTCAGACTGTGCGGGGAGTCGGCTACAGGTTAGGAGAGATCAATGAGAGTTAAAATACAAAAAAGTATGCTTTTGGTACTTTGCATTACACTTCTTACAACCTTTTCGCTTTTGATTGCGGCTACATATTTTCAGTCTCTGAATAATATGAAAGCAGAGCTAAAGCAGGAGGCCGTATATATTCAGACGGCAATCAATATATCCGGGACAAAGTATCTGGAAGATATGGATGCGGCACAGGTGAAGACGAGGCTGACAGTGATTGATGAGAATGGTACTGTTTTATATGATTCAAAAGAAGATGATTTTACATTTGAAAATCACAAAGAGCGAAAAGAAGTCAAGGATGCATTTGCGAACGGTTGGGGGGAAGATTTGAGAAAGTCGAATACCTTAGGAGAGCAGACATATTACTATGCACTAACCTTGAATGATGGAAATATCCTGAGAGTTGCAAAAACAGTAGATAATGTGCAGCCGGCAATTATGGATATGCTGCCTTATATGGCGGTGATTGCGGTTGGAATGTTTTGCTTTGCCTATTTTCTTGCAAAATGGCAGACGTCGAGATTGATACGCCCGATTAATAATCTGAATTTGGAAGAACCGCTTGAGAACAATGTATATGAAGAATTGAAACCCTTGTTGTTAAGCATTGACAAACAGAACAAAGAAAAAGAGGCTGTGGCAAACATGCGAAAGGAATTTTCCGCAAATGTTTCTCATGAATTGAAGACACCGCTTACTTCTATTTCCGGATATGCTGAGATTATGAAGAGCGGACTTGTGAAACCGGATGATATGATTGGATTTCTGAGCGGATTTATAATGAGGCAAGTCGTCTGATTACCTTGATTGAAGATATTATTAAGTTGTCTTAAGTTGGATGAGGGAAATGTTGAAATTGAGCAGGAGGATGTGGATTTATTCGGATTGGCGCGGGAAATTTGCAGCAGACTGGCACCGCAGGCAGAGAAGAAGAAAGTGCATCTGGAAGTGATTGGAGAAACTGTGATTTATCATGGTGTAAAAAGAATTTTGGATGAGATGATCTACAACGTCTGTGAAAATGCGATCAAGTATAATGTGTCAGGCGGTGAAGTGAAAATCTGGGTGGGCAATACACTCAAAGGACCGAAAGTGATTGTTCAGGATACCGGGATTGGAATACCGGAAGACCAGAAAGAACGTATTTTCGAGCGCTTTTACCGTGTGGATAAAAGTCATTCAAAAGAGACCGGAGGAACCGGTCTCGGACTTTCGATTGTGAAGCACGGTGCGATTTTGCACAATGCAGAGATTACAGTGAACAGTAAAGTTGGAGAAGGAACAAGAATGGAGATTTTGTTTGAACAGGATAAATCTTCAGACTAGCAGGAGGAAGTCTGAGATCTATAGTGGATACCAAACTCCATCGATTCCAATTGCATCTATCTGCGTCCAATCGCAGCGGTTCGAGAAGCCATAAATCCAACGGAATCCTTCAAAGGAATCATCTTGAACTGCCTCACGACTGGAATGATTTATTCCAACTTCTTTTCTGTTGATGATTTTCCTGTCAAAACGTCTTCTTTACCATTCTTATAGCGGAAAGTAATCTGGACGTCCCCGGGATCTTCAGGAATTGGTATCTGTATCTCCTTCTGCCCATATTGTGATTCCAAGTGGAGAGTATTCTAATTTTGTATACATTTCAGATTTTCCTAAAGCTATAGATTTTGGTTCTATCGTCTTTTTTAGTGAAACGGTGAGATATTGTGTGGATTTTGGAATGTTGATACGGATATTCTCCTGTTCCCCGTTTATGTCCAGCCAGTAATAAGCTTCTTTTTCATTTGACAGATCAGTATAATAACACATGCTTGCCGCTTTTGAGGCAACCGGACCTGGCAGCTGCTTCAGTTCTTTTTCTGCTTCTTTTGTCAGTGCTTCCAGTTTTATCAGTATACGTCCGATATTACCATCATATGCCATGTCTACAAGGGAGAGAGAATAATCATCTGTCGAAATTTTTTGGTCTGAAGTAAGGACTTCTTTTTCGTTTAGACCAAACATTTTTTTTTATAGACCATCCAAGTTCCTCAGATGCCACCGCATATGCACCGCCACCCAATATTGCTGCCAAGACGAAACCAGCCGCCAGTCGTTTCATAGTCCGTAAAATCGAACCTGCTTTTGCTGCTTCATATTCTGGTGAACTTTTTTGAGTGTCATATTTCGAATTTTCTCTTCGTCACAGTTGACAGAATCAGACTTTATGTCTGTAAGCAATACATCTTTTGAATCCAAATGTCCAAATAATTCATACAGATTTACTTTTTCATGAGTCACTCCTCCTTCTTTGAATTTTGTGATTAGTTTATCGCGCCCTCGGTATAATTTGGATTTCACAGTAGATATGGGTAACTGCATTGTATTGGCGATTTCATTCAGTTTAAATCCGTAAAAATAATATGCCAACATCAGATGTTGTTCAACGGCATTAAGCTCATTTAGCAGTTCCCGAATTTTTTCGATTTGTTCTTTTTCACCGAAATATTCATCCACACAGATAAAATCCAATACACTCTCTTCTTCAAGAACAATCTGTTTATGTTTTTCTCGTAAGCGGTTTCGTGTTTGATTTCTGGCAATCTGTGCTAAATATGGTTTCAAAGTATTGTGATTTTCAAATGACTGCTGTGATTTCCATAAGGAAAAAAATACGTCAGAAACAATTTCTTCCATATCTTCCTTTTCTAAACAGTCACAGGAAATCCCTTTTACAATCGTATAAACATATCCGGTATATTGTTTCATAAGGTTTTCCAATGTTTTTCATCCAATACCAGTTTTTTCATCTTATTGAAATCCCCCCTTTCACTTACCTATACACAAAATCAAAGGAAAAAGTTTCATTAAAAAAGAAATATTTTTAATAAATTTGTTGGAATATACAAAAAATCCGAGGAGAATTCACGTGTTAGAGGATTCTCTTCGGATTTTTGAAAATAAAGTCAAAAGTAATTATGCTTCTACAAATACTTCTTTACCCATTCCGCAGATTGGACATACCCAATCTTCCGGGATATCTTCAAAAGCTGTTCCAGGAGCGATTCCGTTATCTGGATCACCAACTTCTGGATCGTATTCATAGCCACATGGTTCGCAAATATATTTCTTCATAGTAATACCTCCTTATAAATAACATGATAGATCAGTTACTTATCATAATCTTTTTGACAAAATTTATTCTAGCAGAAATTTTTGATAAATGTCTAGATAAAAATAGTAATCTTTCCTATTTTGTGCAATTTGCATAGATGTTATGTCTGAAAAGTTTGTGCATATATTAATAAAAAGAGAGAGTGGGTGTTTGGATGAAGAGAAAAATTCTGATGTCTGTATTGGTTTGCTTGTTTATTTTAGGAACGTGTATGGGTGCGGTGAGAGAAATATCTGTAAGCAACACAGTCAACGGCAGAGAATTGCCGATTTATTCTGTGGAGACAGAAGCAAGCAGGAGGCGCTTTCCTTTGATGCAACATGGGGAAATGAATATATGAAGCAGATTTTGGATGTGCTGGATAAATATGATGTGAAGGCAACGTTTTTTCTTACAGGAAACTGGGTAGGGAAATATCCGGAAGATGTAAAACAGATTCAGCTTGCAAGGCACGATATCGGAAATCATAGTGAGAATCACAAAGCGATGAGCCAGCTCTCAAAGGAAGCTTGCAAAGAAGAGAATTGTATCTGTACACGAAAAAGTAAAAGCTTTGACGGGGATAGAGATGAAATTGTTTCGAGTTCCTTATGGAGATTATGATGATCAAGTGATCAGGACAGCAAAAGCTTGTGGATACGAAGTGATACAGTGGTCGATTGATTCTCAGGATTGGAAGGATTATGGGAAGGAAAGCATTGTAAAAACTATTTTAAAAAATAAAGAATTAAAAAGTGGGGCGATTATTTTGATGCATAGTGGAGCAAAATATACAAAAGATGCTTTGGAATCTGTGATTTTGGGGCTTCGAGAACAAGGATATGAATTGGTTCCGGTGTCAGAACTAATTTATAA
>ENA-OQJH01000833-OQJH01000833.1-human-gut-metagenome-genome-assembly--contig:-NODE-833-length-15105-cov-2.009481_pt1 | contig 15105 bp, 14 predicted proteins | sample MGYA00242597_ERZ504763 | MGnify/ENA primary metagenome ERZ504763 (study PRJEB26092, sample SAMD00036359) | human gut metagenome | host: Homo sapiens | study: EMG produced TPA metagenomics assembly of... | reverse complement strand
CAAACGAAACCGGTTATCATTAATACCTCCCGAGGAGAGGTTATTGACACTGATGCTCTTTTAAAAGCCTTGGACAGCCGGATCATTTCGGATGCTATCATTGATGTGTGGGAGCGATTGAGCCAGAAATTAACCGTGAACTACTGGAAAAAGCATTCATCGGTACCCCCCACATTGCGGGTTACTCTGCCGATGGAAAAGCAAACGCCACACGCATGTCACTGGATGCCATTTGCAAATTCTTCCAAATAGAAGCTGATTATAAAATAAACGCACCGGCACCCGCCTCTCCTATTATACATGCCAAAAACCATGAAGAAGCAATCCTCCAAATATATAATCCAGTCGAAGATAGCACCCGATTGAAAAATCAACCGGAACAATTCGAAACCTTACGCGGGGATTATCCTTTGCGGCGAGAAGAAACAGCTTATTTAATCAAGTATTAGGTATTAAGTATTAACCGTAGCGACCGAGAACTTCATGAAATTCCGTCAAACGATTATCTGCATGGAGTAATACTTAATTAATACTTATTTCTTAATACTTGTTCTATGACTTGCGGGAAGTGTTCATATTCCAAGGCATGCACTTTCTTGGCTACATCATCCGGAGAATCTGTCGGAAAAACAGGACAAGTAGCCTGGAAGATTGCATTTCCTTCGTCATAATGCTCATTTATATAATGTATAGTGATACCGCTTTCCTTTTCACCGGCAGCCACTACCGCTTCATGAACCCGGTCACCATACATTCCTTTGCCTCCGAACTTCGGCAGAAGGGCAGGATGTATATTTATAATTTTATCGGGATAAGCATGCAAAAGCAAGTCAGGCACACGAACCAGAAAGCCAGCCAGTACGACAAAGTCGATGCGGTACTCCTGCAAAATAGCCAAAATTTCATCTCCGGCTATCCAGTCCTCCTTTGGAAACACGTTACAGGGCACTCCCAAACGATGCGCACGTTCCAAACGTATGCATCACTTTTATTAGAAAGTACCAACGAAACCTGAACGGAATCGTTTTTTGGAAATACCGGATAATATTCTCGGCATTTGAACCGGAACCGGAAGCAAAAATTGCGATGTTTTTCTTCATAACCCTCAATTTCGATGCACAAAACAGTGAAAAATGTGCAAAACTTTGCATTTATTTAGTCAAATATTGCGCAAAACGATAAATATTCATTCCTTTGCACCGCAAATTTAAAGAAATAAAACTAATTATTAATTAAAACTTAAAGTTATGTCTGAAATTGCATCAAGAGTAAAAGCGATTATCGTTGATAAATTAGGCGTAGAAGAATCAGAAGTTACAACCGAAGCAAGCTTCACTAACGACCTGGGAGCAGATTCTCTTGACACTGTAGAACTTATCATGGAATTCGAAAAAGAATTCGGTATCTCTATTCCTGATGACCAAGCAGAAAAGATTGGTACTGTAGGTGATGCTGTATCTTATATCGAAGAACACGCTAAGTAATTCGATTTCATCAATATGGAATTAAAAAGAGTGGTAGTAACAGGCCTTGGCGCCATTACTCCCGTTGGCAACAGCGTTCCCGAATTTTGGGAAAACCTTGTGAACGGGGTTAGTGGAGCAGGGCCTATTACTCATTTTGATGCGTCGTTATTCAAGACCCAATTCGCATGCGAAGTGAAAGACTTCGATGCAACGAAATACATAGACCGCAAAGAAGCAAGAAAGATGGACCTGTATACTCAATATGCCATCGCTGTTGCCAAAGAAGCGGTGAGTGATTCCGGTCTTGATGTCGAGAAAGAAGACTTGAACAAAATCGGTGTTATTTTCGGCGCCGGTATTGGTGGTATACATACATTTGAAGAAGAGGTAGGCAACTACTACACTCGTCAGGAAATGGGTCCGAAATTTAATCCGTTCTTCATTCCAAAGATGATTTCGGATATTGCAGCCGGACAGATTTCTATCATGTATGGTTTCCATGGTCCTAACTACGCGACTTGTTCAGCATGTGCTACTTCAACCAACGCTATTGCAGATGCTTTCAACCTGATTCGTCTGGGTAAAGCAAACGTAATTGTATCCGGTGGTTCGGAAGCAGCTATCTTCCCGGCAGGTGTGGGCGGTTTCAACGCTATGCACGCACTGTCAACACGCAACGACGAAGCTTCTAAAGCTTCACGTCCGTTTAGCGCAAGCCGTGATGGTTTCGTTATGGGCGAAGGTGGCGGTTGCCTGATCCTGGAAGAACTGGAACACGCTAAAGCTCGCGGTGCAAAAATCTATGCAGAAGTTGCCGGTGTAGGTATGTCTGCAGATGCACATCACCTGACAGCTTCTCATCCGGAAGGTCTGGGAGCGAAATTGGTGATGAAAATGCACTGGAAGATGCGGAAATGGATCCGAAAGAAGTAGATTATATCAATGTACACGGTACATCTACTCCGGTTGGTGACATTTCAGAAGCAAAAGCAATCAAGGAAGTATTCGGTGATCATGCGTTCGAGTTGAACATCAGTTCAACAAAATCTATGACAGGTCACTTGCTGGGAGCTGCCGGTGCGGTAGAATCTATTGCAAGTATCCTTGCTATCAAGAACGGCATTGTTCCTCCGACTATCAACCACGAAGAAGGTGACAACGACGAGAATATCGACTATAACCTTAATTTCACGTTCAATAAAGCACAGAAACGCGAAGTTAATGTTGCCTTGTCCAATACATTTGGATTTGGTGGTCACAATGCGTGCGTTATCTTCAAGAAATACGCAGAGTAATATCGTGTTACGTAACGAAATAGATAAGATAAGGCTCTTGTTCCGCAAGGATAGAGAGTCTTATCTTTGTTTTACCGGATACTCGGGTTCTACCCGCGCAATATCCAACTTTATGAGCAGGCTCTCCTGCACAAATCAACTTCTGTCCGCTCCGACAAGGGACGTCCCTCAACAATGAACGGCTGGAGTTTTAGGTGACGCCATCCTCGACGCATCGTAGGAGATATTGTCTATAAACGTTTTGAAGGGAAACGAGAAGGTTTCCTGACCAACACACGTTCTAAATCGTACAACGGGAGACTTTGAATAAGTTGGCCGTTGAAATCGGCTTGGATAACTCATAAAGTATTCCACCCGCTCTTCTTCTCACAACAGTTATATGTACGGAAATGCTTTTGAGGCATTTATCGGAGCTATTTATCTGGATCAGGGGTATGAACGCTGCAAACAGTTTATGGAGCAACGGATCATCAACCGTTATATCGACCTGGATAAAATATCCCGAAAAGAGGTTAACTTCAAATCCAAACTTATTGAGTGGAGCCAAAAAAATAAGATGGAGGTTTCCTTTGAGTTAATCGAGCAATTTCTCGATCACGACAGCAACCCTGTCTTCCAAACCGAAGTACGCATTGAAGGACTTCCGGCAGGAACAGGTACGGGATATTCCAAGAAAGAGTCTCAACAGAATGCTGCCCAAATGGCTATAAAGAAAGTAAAGGAACCCGTATTTATGTCAACTGTCGAAGAGATCAAAGCACAACATTCAACAACTACAACAGAACCGGAGGTTGAACTTGCAACTAACTCTGAAACTGAATTGGCAACTGAACTTGAGAATGAATTTGAGAATGAACTTGAAGCCGAACTGAATGTAATTCCCGAGACAAAACCGGAGAATGTTTTAGAAGAAAACACCTCCGATAATGAAATTTCTACGGCACAACCTACTATGGAAGCCGAGAAGACTAGCCAAAGCAAATCCCCATGCGACGCCCCTGAATCACCAAATCGTGATCTTCAGTAACTAATTTCAGTTTTCCTGCAACTTCTTCAAGAGGGATAGATGCAATATCGTCCCCTTTTAAAGCTACCATACGCCCGAATTCACCCTTGGCGATCAATTCTGTCGCGTGGCCGCCCATACGGTAGAAAGATTGCGGTCGAAAGGAGTAGGCGAACCACCACGCTGAATATAGCCAGAACTGTTTCGCGAGTTCTATACCAGTTTCATATTCAATCTCCTGCGCAATATATTCAGCAGCCCGTTTGCGTCCGTCTGTCCTAATACCTTCTGCTACCACTACAATAGAATAAGGCTTGCCCTTTTTCAGTCTTTCCAGAATCGTATTACCAATATTTTTAATGTCATAAGCAATTTCAGGGAGAAGAATCACATCCCCTCCTCCTGCCATACCGGAATACAAGGCAATCCAACCCGCCTTGTGCCCCATCACTTCAATCACCATCACCCTTTTGTGAGAACTTGCGGTGGAATGTAAACGGTCGATGGCATCGGTAGCAATACTTACTGCCGAGTCGAAACCGAAAGAAATATCTGTACCCCAAATATCATTATCAATGGTTTTAGGAACAGATACGATATTCACTCCCATCGCAGCAAACTTCGCCGCAGTCTTCTGTGTTCCATTTCCGCCGATACAAACGACACAGTCGAGTTCCATTTCCCGGATATTCTGAAGGATTAAAGACGGTTTGTCAACATCAGAGACAACGCCTCCTTTTTTGAAAGGCTTCTCACGAGATGTTCCTAACATCGTTCCACCCAGATTGAGCAAACCGGAGAGCGACTTGTCTGTAATAGATTCGACATCTTTAGTCAGCAAGCCCTGAAAACCGCTGTGAATACCTACTACTTCCATCCCGTAATAATTGATGGCAGTTTTGCACACGCCACGAATCGTGGCATTAATACCGGGACAGTCCCCGCCGGATGTTAAGATTCCAATTCTCATTGTCGCATTTTTTAGTCTAAAACTCGGGATTTATATGAAAGTCGTCTATTTTTAACGATTATTTCCGTCGTAAAGATAGAAAAAAAGATAAATAAGGTTACTTTGCACGACTAAACATTATTATGTTAAAGCAGAAATGAATATTACAAAGATTATTAGTAAGACTTCGATTCCCGTTTAAAACAAATAGACCTTTATGCTAGTCAGGCTAGTGAGATACAGCACCGTGTGCTGAGTCGCTTAGTGAACCAAGCTGCACAGACAGAGTGGGGAAAAAGTACGACTACGCCTCCATCCGTAGCTATGAGGATTTCAGAAACCGCCTTCCAATACAGACTTATGAGGAAATAAAACCTTATGTAGAACGCTTGCGGGCGGGGGAACAGAATCTGCTTTGGCCATCGGAAATACGCTGGTTTGCCAAATCATCCGGAACGACCAATGATAAAAGCAAATTCCTGCCTGTCAGCAAAGAAGCTCTGGAAGACATTCACTATAGAGGCGGTAAAGATGCTGCGGCACTTTACTTCCGCATCAATCCGGACAGCCACTTTTTCTCGGGAAAAGGTTGATTCTGGGAGGCAGCCATAGTCCGAACCTCAACTCCAACCATAGTTTGGTGGGAGACTTGTCGGCGATTCTGATTCAGAACGTCAATCCGTTAATCAATTTCATTCGTGTGCCGAGCAAGAAAATCGCTTTGATGAGCGAATGGGAAACCAAGATAGAAGCGATAGCCAACAGTACTATTCCGGTCAATGTGACCAGTTTGTCCGGTGTACCCTCATGGATGCTGGTACTTATCAAGCGTATTCTCGAAAAGACCGGCAACAAACTCTGGAGGAAGTGTGGCCGAATCTGGAAGTATTCTTCCACGGCGGAGTGGCTTTCACCCCTTATCGTGAGCAGTACAAACAGGTGATTCACTCAAAGATGATGCATTATGTAGAGACCTACAACGCTTCCGAAGGATACTTTGGTACGCAGAACGATCTTTCGGACCCTGCCATGTTGCTGATGATCGACTACGGTATTTTCTACGAGTTCGTTCCGCTGGAAGAAGTTGATAAGGAAAATCCACGTGCTTACTGCCTCGAAGAGGTGGAACTTAACAAGAATTACGCAATGGTGATTTCTACGTCCTGCGGATTGTGGCGATACATGATCGGTGATACGGTGAAGTTTACCAACAAGAACCCATATAAGTTCGTCATCACAGGACGTACGAAGCATTTCATCAATGCTTTTGGAGAAGAACTGATTGTAGATAATGCCGAAAAAGGCCTGGCTAAAGCTTGTGCCGAGACGGGAGCGCAGGTTTGCGAATACTCTGCAGCACCGGTATTTATGGACGAACACGCCAAATGCCGTCATCAATGGCTGATAGAATTTGCCAAGATGCCGGATTCCGTAGAGAAATTTGCCGCAATACTTGATGCTACATTGAAAGAAGTAAATTCAGACTATGAGGCGAAGCGTTGGAAAGATATTGCTCTGCAACCACTGGAAGTCATCGTTGCGCGTCCGGGATTGTTCCATGACTGGCTGGCAAGGAAGGGAAAATTAGGTGGACAGCACAAAGTGCCCAGATTAAGCAATACACGCGAATATATAGAGTCAATGCTGGTGCTGAACAACGAATAAAGTTATCCGAACAAATTAAATCATTATATGACAGAAAGTATCCTACAGTGTACATAATATGCACTGTGGGACTTTTTTTGTATTACCAGCTTGCAACTGGTATCTACAACGCTATAAGCAAAAAATAAAGAATAAGATGAGTCGATTCTGTTGCAGATGGCAGATGATTTTTACTTTTTCAAACTTTATAGGAGACTGAAGCAATGATTATTCTACAATGATTCCACCGCCTAGCAACAAACCATCTTTATAGAAGGCAGCAGCCTGCCGGATGCGATTGCGTCAACGGTTCGTGAAGTTGTACATGCAGGAAATTATCTAGTGTAACTGTCACGGTACAATGATTTTCCTGTTTCCGATAGCGAATCTTCACAATGATATCCGCATGCCCTAACAAACGTTCCCGATTAACAATATTCCAATCTTTAAGTAACATCTCTGTTTTCTCCAAAGCCTGTAGGGAAGCGAGTACTACTTCATTCTTTTCCGGGCGAATTTCCTTCACAAAGACGGCACGATTCAAATGAATGCCCAAGCCACGCCGTTGTCCGACGGTATAAAAAGGATAACCCTCGTGCCAGGCTATAAATCTCCCTTTTCATCGACAAATCGTCCACGTCTGACCTCCGCTGACCAAGTCTGACCTGCACTGACCTGGGGCTGACCTACGCTGACCTGCGGCTGACAATTGCTGACCAACCACATTTCAGAAAGCTTCGATAATCCATCGGGCAAAAGCAAACTCCCAAACTGTCCCTTTTCACCGCCACTTTCTGAAATCCCCGTTCAGCAGCAAAGGCACGTGCTTCCACTTTGGTAATATCTCCCATCGGAAGCAACATTCTCCGAAGAATATCCTGTTTGAGTCCCCATAAGAAAAAGGTCTGATCCTTGTCCGAATCGGCAGCGTAAGTTATATAACAGGTATCATCCACCTTTACTTTCCGTACATAATGCCCCGTAGCAATATAAAAAATCCCCATTTCATCGGCAATTTTGGATAGAAGAGGCCATTTCAGATAGTTATTGCACAATGTGCAGGGCACAGGAGTATGCCCCACCATATATTCATGCACAAAATATTCGATAATCTGTTTGCGGAATATCTCGCGGGCATCATACGTGATATGACGGATTCCCAAACGCTCTGCCAGATGGCGGGCATCTTCCAGATATTCGGTCGAGTCGTTCAACTCATAGAAACGGAAAGTAACTCCGGTCACCTCATATCCGGCTTCCAGCAATCGCATGGCAGCTACGGAACTGTCCGTACCGCCGCTCATTCCTAACAATACTCGTTTGTTTTCTTCCATCATGCTGCAAAATTAAGGATTTTCCCGTATCTTTGTTTGTTAAAGCCTAAAGAGAATGGAAGAGAAAGCAAATACCGGACAAGTTATCATCGTTTTAACCGAACATCTGACGTTCGGCACACTACTGATTCCTTATATGGCAGAGAAATCTGACGACGGTACATACCAACTCATTGAACAGGCTTTTCACGCTTCACCCGAAGCAATCAGCCGGATGAACGAGGCCGAGCAACAAGCTATCGACATCGCCTCTCATTATACAGAGAAATATCTGATGGGGATCTATTCGCGTGAGAAAACAGTATCCCGTTTTCTGCGCAAATTATCCGAAGATCCGGAGCGGGTAAAGAACAATATCCGCCCATTCATCGAGAAAAAAATGCAGGAGATGCTGACATTGATACGCCATCATAATCTTCCTCTGTATCAGAAACAGGTCGGAAGCAAACTGCTATATGCGCATCATGCCTATCATGTGCATCCTCATGACGTGGAAATCCGTTTTACGTTTCTTGCCGATGAGACCAATTTCCGCTACCAGCTGCAATGCTATTATGACGGCAGCCGCTCTCATTAAGTGAGCAGAAGCCTGTTATCGTGCTGACCTCCTCACCGTCTGCCTCTTACTGGGAATGGAGCTGTACTTCTTTCCGCATATTGAGAGCGTACGCATTCTGCCCTTTACCAAGAAAAAAGAAAATCAGCGTCCCTGCTTCCCAAATCGAGAAATACATCGATAACATCGTCATTCCAATAGCACGCTATCATGAAATCACGACTCAGGGACTGAATATCATTGAAGAGACGTATGCCTGCGAAGCTGTCCTGTCTCTTGAAGATACCATTTACGACGAACAGATGTTGCGGCTTAGCTTCCGTTATGGTGACCAGTCATTTACTCCCGACACCGTGACCGAAATGAAGAAGATCATTTACCGGAACGATTTCGGCGAGATATTCTTTTTCCGTCGGGATAGCGATGCCGAAGAAGAGAAGCTCCGGATGTTAACAGATTCCGGCTTGCAACGAGTCAGCGACGTTCATTTCAAGCTGTCGCCCGATGCACCCGAAAAGACAATTACCGAATGGATCAGTACATATCGGGAGATGCTCCAACAGTCTTTTCTGCTGACAGGAAACATGGGGAATACTCCTTACTGTCTGGACGAAATCCGCATCGAACAGAGTTGTGATGACGAACCCGACTGGTTTGAGCTACATATCACGGTAGTCATCGGCAATCTGCGTATCCCTTTCTCACGCTTCCGCAAGCACATCCTTGAAGAGAAAAGAGAATTTCTGTTACCGGACGGACGCATGATTCTTTTACCGGAAGAATGGTTCAGCAAATACGGAAACCTGTTGGAACTGGGCACCCAGACGGAGACAGGGATTCGTCTGAAACCGACCTTTGTCGGTGCCGTACAATCGGCTTTAGAAGAAAACGGGCCTAAAAACCTGCTTTTCAAGAGAGAGATACGCAATGTTCCTGTTCCCCAAGGACTGAATGCGAAACTACGACCCTATCAGCAGAAAGGATTCTCATGGATGGTACAGCTGAACAAGCAAGGATTCGGCGGCTGCCTGGCAGATGATATGGGACTTGGAAAGACGCTTCAGACGCTGACGCTGCTGCAATATATATACAAACCGCTTTCTCCTGATGCGGTCACTGCTCCTATGAAGCCCGTATTTACAGAAACCACAGCTTCCGACAGTCAGCCGGACAAGGAATGTACTGCCAACAATCCTCCCGTCAGAGAGCAGATAGCAGATGCCGAAGGACAATTCTCCTTATTCTCGTTTTCCTCCGAAGATGAGCTGCTGCCGGACGCACGGGAAATCAGAGAGAAAAACAGACCGAAAGAAGATGATCACAGACAGGAACACGGAAAGAACTCCCGTAAGCCTGCCACTCTGATCGTTGTCCCCACCTCCCTGCTCCACAACTGGCGAAGAGAGGCTAAACGCTTCACGACTCTTGCGATAGCGGAATATAACAGCAACACCGCGTTTCCCAAAGGACATCCGGAGAAGTTCTTCAATCATTTCCATCTGATATTCACGACTTATGGGATGATGAGGAATAACATTGATATTCTCCGCTCCTACACATTCGAATACATCGTACTTGATGAGAGTCAGAATATCAAGAACAATGATTCCCTTACTTTCCGTTCGGTCATCCAGTTGCAAGGCAAGCACCGGATTGCACTTACCGGTACGCCTATCGAGAACTCTCTCAAAGATTTGTGGGCACAGTTCCGTTTTCTGCAACCGGACCTGTTAGGAGAAGAAAGCACTTTTCATAAGCAGTTTATCATCCGATCCGGCAAGGAAACGTCCGTATGGAGAAAAGGCTGCAACAGATCATCGCTCCGTTTATCCTTCGCAGAAGCAAAAGCGAGGTAGCGCCGGAACTTCCCCCGCTTACCGAAGAAACGATCTATTGCGCCATGTCCGAAAAGCAGGGTGAGAGCTACGAACAGGAGAAAAACAGCCTCCGCAACATATACTCCAGCAACCCGAAAACAAAGACAGATACCATATGTTCAGCATCCTGAACGGTATCCTGCGTCTCCGTCAACTGGCTTGCCATCCGCAGCTTATCTTTCCCGACTTCGACGGGGTATCGGGAAAAACGGAACAAATCATCGATACCTTTGACACACTAAGAAGTGAAGGACATAAGGTACTTATCTTTTCTTCCTTTGTCCGGCATTTGGAGATACTTGCCGAGGTATTCCGCCAACGGGGTTGGAAGTATGCTCTGCTGACCGGTTCCACCAACAACCGACCTTCCGAAATCGCCCATTTCACCGAGCAAAAGGATGTGCAGGCATTCCTTATTTCTTTGAAAGCAGGAGGAGTCGGCCTTAACCTTACACAAGCCGATTATGTATTTATCATCGATCCTTGGTGGAATCCTGCTGCCGAGTCACAAGCCATCGCCCGTGCACATCGTATCGGTCAGGATAAACAGGTTATCGCCTATCGTTTTATCACTCAGAATAGTATCGAAGAAAAGATTCTCCAACTACAGGAGGACAAGAGGAGGCTGGCAGAAACATTTATTACGGATAGTGAGGCACTGCCTGCACTGAGCAATGAGCAGTGGGCGGATTTGCTGAAATAACAATCAAACATCTCACTATTGCACCATAAAAGTGCATAATCTAAGCATATTTTAATTACCACGCACTTTGTAGTCATCCATTTTCTCCTATCTTTGCAACCCAAAACAATGCGACATGAAATACAAACTCATAGTGCTCGACCTCGACGGCACACTCACCAATTCTAAAAAAAGAAATCTCTTCCCGCAACCGGGAAACGCTGATACGCATACAAGAACAAGGTATCCGTCTGGTCCTTGCATCAGGGCGACCGACTTATGGCATCGTACCGCTCGCCAACGAGTTACGCATGAATGAGTTCGGCGGATTTATCCTGTCCTATAACGGTGGGGAAATCATCAACTGGGAAAGCAAAGAAATGATGTACGAGAATGTACTGCCCAACGAAGTCGTTCCGGTACTCTACGAATGTGCCCGCACCATCATCTAGCATACTGACTTACGACGGAGCAGAAATAGTGACCGAAAACTCGTTGGATCCATACGTACAAAAAGAAGCCTTCCTCAATAAAATGGCGATACGGGAAACAAACGACTTCCTGACTGACCATCACCTCCCAGTAGCCAAGTGCTCATCGTCGGAGATGCCGGCAAGCTAATTCCTGTAGAATCCGAGCTTTGTATCCGCCTGCAAGGAAAGATCAATGTCTTCCGTTCGGAACCTTATTTCCTGGAGTTGGTTCCGCAAGGTATCGACAAGGCTTTATCCCTCAGCGTCCTGTTGGAAAATATAGGAATGACACGCGAGGAAGTGATAGCTATAGGCGATGGCTACAATGACCTGTCGATGATCAAATTTGCTGGTATGGGCGTTAGCAATGGGCAACGCGCAGGAGCCTGTGAAGAAGGCTGCCGACTACATTACACTGACTAATGACGAAGATGGGGTTGCGGAAGCGATAGAGAGAATCTTCAACGTCCCATAAGGCATTCTTCCTTCAGCAGATCAGACAAAATCCCTTGCAAGTTAAGTTGAAATCAATTATTTATTCTAACTTTGCACTTCCAATAGAACAAATATAAAATGTTATGGAACATCAACTTACCATTTACAACACGTTAGATAGAAAGAAAGAATTGTTCGTACCGCTTCACGCACCGCATGTAGGCATGTATGTATGCGGACCGACAGTATACGGTGATGCTCACTTGGGACATGCCCGTCCCGCCATCACATTTGACGTACTCTTCCGTTATCTGACTCATTTAGGATATAAAGTACGCTATGTACGCAATATTACCGATGTCGGTCATCTGGAGCATGATGCTGACGAAGGAGAAGACAAAATAGCCAAGAAAGCCCGTCTCGAAGAATTGGAGCCTATGGAAGTTGTTCAGTATTACCTGAACCGCTATCATAAGGCAATGGAAGCACTGAATGTACTTTCTCCCAGCATCGAACCGCACGCTTCGGGTCACATTATCGAACAAATCCAGCTCGTACAGAAGATTCTGGACGCCGGATACGCTTACGAAAGCGAAGGTTCCGTCTACTTTGACGTAGCTAAATATAACAAGGATTATCATTACGGCAACTCTCAGGGCGCAACTTGGACGACGTACTGAATACCACCCGCGACCTCGATGGACAAAGCGAAAAACGTAATCCCGCCGACTTCGCCTCTGGAAAAAAGCGCAGCCGGAACACATCATGCGCTGGCCTTCTCCATGGAGCGACGGTTTCCCCGGATGGCATGCCGAATGTACCGCCATGGGACGCAAGTATCTGGGCGAGCACTTCGATATTCACGGAGGAGGAATGGACCTGATCTTCCCGCATCATGAATGTGAGATCGCACAGTCGGTAGCTTCGCAAGGCGATGACATGGTTCACTACTGGATGCACAACAACATGATTACCATCAACGGTACGAAGATGGGTAAATCACTCGGCAACTTCATCACGCTGGATGAATTCTTCAACGGTACTCACAAGTTGCTGGCACAAGCCTACACTCCGATGACCATCCGTTTCTTCATCCTGCAAGCTCACTATCGCAGCACTGTAGACTTCAGTAACGAAGCATTGCAAGCTTCGGAAAAAGGGCTGCAACGTTTGATAGAAGCAATCGAAGGACTCGACAAGATCACTCCGGCCGCAACAACTTCGGAAGGTATCAACGTGAAAGAGCTGCGTGCTAAATGCTACGAAGCTATGAATGACGACTTGAATACTCCTATTGTCATCGCACAGCTTTTCGAAGGTGCCCGCATCATCAATAATATCAACGCAGGAAATGCAACGATCTCCGCAGAAGATCTGAAAGACCTGAAAGAAACTTTCCACCTGTTCTGCTTCGACATCATGGGGCTGAAAGAAGAGAAAGGTTCTTCCGACGGTCGCGAAGCCGCTTATGGCAAAGTCGTTGATATGCTTCTTGAACAACGCATGAAGCAAAAGCCAACAAAGACTGGGCTACTTCCGACGAATCCGTAATACATTGACTGCACTCGGATTTGAAGTGAAAGATACAAAAGATGGTTTCGAATGGAGATTAAACAAGTAATTCAAGTTCTCCCTAGCAAACTGTCTCATTAACCGCATATAAAACTGAGGTCGATTCTTCGCTGAACCGACCCTCTTTCAAGGTATGAAACACAAACATCAATACCTATTTAAATTCTCTCTTCATTTATTTTCAAGAATCATTTCCACCGGTTGTCCATGCTGACAAGTTACATCCAGTATCGTATGGGCACCTTTATATTCAAGCTTTACATTCGCCGGTGTCTCCAAGAAACTCCAGCGTCCTTTCAGCTCTATTATTTTACGAATAGGGCGGCTCGGTTCTTTTGTCGTATACGTCTTTTCCGCAATATTCAAGTTTGGGTCACAGACGCTGAGACGAATCGCCTTTTTTCCCTCTGCCGCATACATGACCATCGTTTCCGCAGGAATGGAAGCAACCACCAGCTTATCGTCAGCAGACCGGTAATCTTCAAAAACAGCATATCCGGTTATACCGTTTTCCTGTCATAGACAATATGCGCAGTCTGATCACGTTGCCATACTTCGTATGCAGGCGTTTTCTTCAGTTCATCCAAATCCGAAGCTGAAGGCTGAATCAGTACCATATATTCATAAGTAGCATTCTTCGGGCGTTGCCATGTTCAATCCAGGCAGAAGAGAATGTTCCTGTAGTCTTTTCGCGGGTTTCTCATGACGCGACTCCTGTTCGGCTATCTGTGAACGAAGGGTTCCGTCAACTACATGATAATAATTATCATAGCCGTCGTGCAACCAATAGTTATCCTTACCTGTCTTCTGCTCTTTGCCGTTAAATTTCGTCTGGAAGAGAGTGGTCTCCGTAGGATAGTCAGCATTGCTGTTCGTGATGCCTGTTCCGAGGCAGATCATCCGGTTATCAAACAGAAGACGGATTTACGGGCTACAAAGTCGGGAGTAAAGTTCTCATAATCACGTTCCGTCAGTTTCATTGCAAACATTCCGTTCATGCCGCCTAAAGAGCTGCTTCCGGAAAAGTTTTCCGTAGACCGTGCCATCGTCGTACCTTTCAGGGGACTGTCCAAGAGTTCAAAAGGAAGATGAATGGTAGTCGTACCGGGCAGACGGTTCCAGTCCCATCCTTCCTGTACAAAACCACTTCCGGCACGGGAGACGGGATTTCCTTTTCCCATAATCTGTACCGATCCGTAGCTTTGATAACGTCCGTAACGATTATCTTTCGCATAGATTTCAGCACCCCATACATCTGTGGTATATCCTTTCAGTGTCACCATCCAGTCTGCACGGCGGAAAATACCTGCCGATCCATAGTTATAAACAAAAAAACCGTGGGGAGCCTGTGCAGGCTGAATACCTTCTTTTCTGAAGAATGTGCATTCCTTGTATTCCGATCACGTATCAGACGCAAATAATCGGCGGCCAGTCCATGATCGAATGTATTTCCCTGACCGGACAAGTCTCCTGACAATGCAATATTGGCAAATGCTTCTATATCATCGCTTCCCATCTTCCGCCAAAAGGATGGCGACCGCTAATGCCTGTCCCCCATTCGTAAAGGTTACAATAATTGCGCATGGCGAGAAAGGCAGACTTGATATGTTGACGTGCCTCTTCCGTCAGTTCAAATCCAGTCCCGTTGGTGAGAGCGATAAATTGACCGATGGTAGCCAGTACTCCGGTTGTATAGCCGGGATAGAAACCTCCGTGATGAAAGGTCGTTCCATCTACTTTGATACCGCCGAGAGTGCCCGGAGTATAATTCAGCGATGAAGACAACCAGCGCGACAAACCATTCAAAGCCTGTTCC
>ENA-OQJH01000832-OQJH01000832.1-human-gut-metagenome-genome-assembly--contig:-NODE-832-length-15121-cov-1.457783_pt1 | contig 15121 bp, 16 predicted proteins | sample MGYA00242597_ERZ504763 | MGnify/ENA primary metagenome ERZ504763 (study PRJEB26092, sample SAMD00036359) | human gut metagenome | host: Homo sapiens | study: EMG produced TPA metagenomics assembly of... | reverse complement strand
AATATTTTATATATAATGTTGCAATGTCACCAGAAAACTCTTAAAAATTTGACAAGGACATAAATTGACAAATATAGATAGGGGGCGTATTATATAGATAACTGTTTTATTTCAAGATATGTTAGTTCCCCAAAATGACATATTGAAAATCCCCAAAACAGTAAGAGAGTCTTCCGAAGAAGTGATCGCTTTCGGAAGATTTTTTTTATGCAGAAGAAAGTGCACATTACTTGCATTTTTAAAGTCAGGACTGTATAATATAAGATTGATTAACTTAGTTTACTATTTCATCGAGAAGTGAAGTATCAATGAGATAGCAGATGGTAGAATTTCATTTTATTTTTTATGAAGAAAGGAATGGAACAATGACAAAAATAGATATTATTTCTGGTTTCCTTGGAGCTGGAAAAACGACTTTAATTAAGAAACTTATCGAAGAGGCACTGAAAGGACAGAAAGTTGTTCTTATCGAGAATGAATTTGGCGAAATTGGTATTGACGGTGGATTTTTAAAAGAATCCGGTATTCAGATTAATGAGATGAATTCTGGATGTATTTGCTGTTCTTTAGTTGGTGATTTTAATACAGCATTGAAAGATGTTTTAGAGCAGTATACACCAGACCGCATCATCATCGAGCCTTCAGGAGTTGGCAAGCTTTCTGATGTTATGAAAGCGGTACAGAAGGTTGTAGATGCAGAGGCGAATGTTGTATTAAATAGCCATATCACTGTTGCAGATGCACAGAGAGCAAAAATGTATCTCAAGAACTTTGGTGAGTTCTACCGTAACCAGGTTGAATTTGCCAGTGCAGTAATTTTAAGCCGTTCCCAGAATGTAAAGGAAGATAAGTTAGAGAAGGCAGTAGAATTACTTCGCAGCCTGAATGATAAATGCCCTATCGTGACAACTCCTTGGGAAGAACTTAGCGGAGCACAGATTCTTGAAGTAATGGAAGGGGAAAATGACTTCGCAAAAGAGTTAATGGAAGCAGCACAGGTTTGCCCTGAATGTGGACATCATCATGAACATGGCGAAGAGTGTCATGATCACCATCACGATCATGAGGAGCACGAACATCACCATCACGATCATGAGGAGCATGAGCATCATCACGACCATGACCACGAAGAGCATGAGCATCATCATGAACATGACCATGAAGAGCATGAGCATCATCATGATCATGACTGCTGTGGACATGATCACCATCATCACCATGCAGATGAAGTATTTACAAGCTGGGGTAAGGAAACTCCTAAGAAATTTACAGAAGAAGGAATTCGTGCAATTCTTGATACCTTATCTAAAGAGGATTCCGATGAGTACGGTATTATCTTAAGAGCAAAAGGTATTGTTCCAGATGAAAACGGTAAATGGATTCACTTTGACCTCGTGCCAGGTGAGGACGAGGTACGTTATGGCTCTGCAGAATACACGGGAAGAATCTGTGTTATCGGTTCTAAACTTAATGAGGACAAACTTGCAGAACTTTTTGGTTTATAGAAAATGTACTTTCGGAGTCTTTCTTGCATTTGCTTTGTAAGAATATTCTGAGAGTGTATTTGAAACCCCACAGGAGGAAAATTTATGTTAGGTAAGAAAAAGGAGCTGGAGATTCCTGTATATTTATTTATGGGATTCTTAGAAGCCGGAAAGACAACCTTTATTCAGGAAACACTGGAAGAAGATTATTTTAACGACGGAGAAAGAACACTTTTATTTGCCTGTGAAGAGGGAATGGAAGAATACGACGAAGAACTGTTAAAGAGAACAAATACAACTGTTGTTTATGTAGAAGAGCAGGAAGATTTCAATACAGAATTCCTGACAAGCAAGCTTTTACAGTATTATCCAGACCGTGTTATTATAGAATATAATGGTATGTGGACCATTGATCATTTAGTAGAGGCGATGGAGGGAACTCCACTTATGATTTTCCAGACAATCGTAAGTGCCAATGCGGAAACATTTGATCTGTATATGAACAATATGCGTTCTCTTGCTGTAGAAATGTTTAAGATGGCAGAACTTGTTATCATTAACCGTTGTACAAAGGCAACACCAAGAGCAACTTACAGAAGAAGTATCAAAGCTGTTAACCGTCGTGTACAGGTCGTTTTTGATTCTATGGTTCCAGGTGAGGACATGGAGGAAGAAGAGGATGAACTTCCATTTGATATCAGCGGAGATGAAATTCATCTCGAAGATGATGACTACGGTGTATGGTTCATCGATGCGATGGAACGTCCGGAACTTTATGACGGAAAGACTATGGTAATGAAAACAAGAATCTTTAAGGCAATGCGTATGCCGAAGGGAACTTTCGTTCCAGGCCGTCATGCTATGACCTGCTGTGCAGATGATATCCAGTTTATCGGTTATCTTTGTCACACAAATCATGCAAAGTCTTCCACGATTAAATCCCTCAAAAATAAAATGTGGGTAACTCTTACCGCAGAAGTGAAAGTGGAATATAATGAAGAATATCAGGATAAAGGTCCGGTGCTTTATGCAAAACGAATTGAAGCGGCAGAACCACCGGAAGAGGAGTTGGTATACTTCTAATTTGCCGCAGGCAAAGGAGACATTAAGACGCCCTCAGTAAATAAAATAATCCTCTTTGTGCCCTGGGAGCAAGTGTTAAATGCGAGCGCATAGGAACGAGCATTCAACACTACGCAACGAAAGTCACAAAGAGGGATTATTTTTATTCCCAGTGGCGTCTCTTTGCCTGCGGCAGCCCAGAATCACACATCTTATTGACGGTATTATGTAAATGAAGTATAATAAATTGAATTATGTAGAATTTTCAGGAAAAAGGGGGATAACATGGACAAAATAGCAGTTCTTATTCCTTGCTATAATGAGAGCAAGACAATTGAAAAAGTAATTAAAGATTTCAAAGAAGTATTACCGGATGCTACGATTTATGTATACGATAATAACTCAACAGATGGTACAGACGAGATTGCCAGACGTAACGGGGCAATCGTGAGATATGAATATCAGCAGGGCAAAGGGAATGTAATTCGCCGTATGTTCCGTGATATTGATGCAGAATGTTATATTATGACAGATGGCGATGACACTTATCCGGCTGTGAATGCGCCGGAGATGGTGGACAAGGTTTTAAATAGAAATGTTGATATGGTCGTTGGTGACAGATTATCTTCTACATATTTTCAGGAAATAAACGTCCATTCCACAATTTCGGTAATTCTTTAGTAAGAAGTTCGATTAATCATCTGTTCCACACAGATATTAAGGACATTATGACAGGCTACAGAGCATTTAGTTATGAGTTTGTAAAGACTTTTCCTGTAATCTCAAGAGGATTTGAGATTGAGACAGAGATGAGTATCCATGCGGCAGATAAAAATATGTTTGTGGAGAATGTCGTTGTTGATTATAAGGACAGACTGAGGGAAGTGAGAGTAAGTTAAATACATATTCTGATGGTTTTAAAGTTCTTAGAACGATTGCACGTTTATTCCGTACTTATCAGCCGATGAAGTATTTTGGTTCTATCGCAGGAGTATTAGCAGTTTTAGGCGGTGGATTTTCCATACCTGTGTTTAAGGATTATTTGCAACAGGTTTAGTGAAACGTTTTTCCTACGCTTATCGTATGCTGCTTTGTGATTCTGACAGCGATTGTTTCTTTATTCTCCGGGGCGATTCTTAAGACAATTACCTGGAAGAACAGACAGGACTTTGAGATGACCCGTCATCAGGCGAGAAATAAAAAAGAAGAATTATTAAAAGAGGCTAAAGAAGCAGAATAAAAAATAAGGTGTTCTCCCGGAGTCTTTTACGCACTTGATTTTGCAAAAAGATTGCGGGAGAGCATTTTTAAAGAATTGGGAGTAAAGTATGGATATTCTTATAAAGCCAAAGAAAAACCGCTATATTATTTATGCGATTATAATTGCAATTTTTCTACGGTGGGGATGAATATTTCTTTAATGAATACGAAATGCGGATAAGCTTTTAAAAGTTTGAATATAGTTCTACATGGAATAACTTTATGGCTGTATTCAGAACAAGTATATCAGGGAAGAACGATGTAAGACTGTTTTATCAGTTAGTAGCTGTTGGGATTACCCTGATGTTTCTTATTATATTTTCTTATCGTTTTTGTGTTCAGGAAATAGTAAGTTCCGCCGTTGTTTCTATTATATTTGGATTTTGTATGTGGTTTGGCACAGTATTTTCTAACAAAGAGTCGTGGAATTATTTTCTTCGGAACAAATATGTGAAGATTTTAGATATTTGGTATATTTTGGCGTATACATTACTGATGTTTGGCGCATTGCTCATCATTGGAAAAATTGTGGCTGCATCTGGAAACAAAGCAGAACAAAAAGCAGAAGTAAAAACGAAAGCCAAGACAAAAGACAAAACGGTTCGCAATACAAGGAAAGTATTTTTTATGTGTGCTGCAGTTTTACTTGTTTGCTGGCTGCCGTATTATATCGTATTCTGGCCAGGATTCCAGCACACAGATCTTCCGACACAGATGTTACAGTATTTTCATGTGCCGACCAGATTTCAGGGACATGATATAACGGATGGAGTGAATATTTTATATAGTAATGACCATCCATATTTCCAGACAAAGTTAGTTGGATTATGTATTGAGTTTGGATTTAAGATTCACAATGTAAATGTAGGATATTCTATCTATACATTTATACAAATGATTTGCTTTTATAGTAGCATTTAGCAGTATTATAGCAACATTACACCGTTTTAAAGTAAATCATACATTATTAAAATAAGTCTGGTTTTATATGCGGTTATTCCAGTATTTCCGTTATATTCTCTTTTGATAGGCGGGGACTCATTCTTCTCAGTATTTTTCTTGTATTATATGCTGGAAATTTTATGGATTTTTGGAACAAAGGGAGCTGTCTTGAAGAATAATAAATTCATACTGGCAATGATTTTAGAAATTTTTCTTATGTCAGCTTCTAAGAACCAGGGAGTGTATGTCGCAGCGGCAATGTTCCTGTTTTGCATCATTTACTTTAGTAAATACCGGGCAAGAATTGCGGTATGCATGGTTGTACCAATTATTCTTTTCCAGTTTGGATATTGTGGAGCATTTTTTAAAGTGGCGAAGATTGCCGGTGTAGGAAACAGGAAGCATTATCAGTTTGTTTCCAACAGACAGCTCGATATGTAAAATATCATGGAGATGAGGTTACACAGGAAGAAGAAGAGGCAATTAAAAAGTCTTAAATTATAAAAGATATTGGAAATTTATATGATCCGAATCTTTCAGACCCGGTTGAAAAAGACTTTTAAACAGAATCCACTTCAGAAGATTTAAAAAATTATTTTAAAGTGTGGCTTTCGATGGGATTGAAGCATCCGGGAGAGTATATTCAGTCTTTCATAGCGAATACCTATCAGTATTATTATATGGAATTCCGTAATAAAAGAGGATTGTATCTTAAGCCGGAGATTATGGATTTCTACATTAGAAAGCGTCCGTGGGTGCAGAAAAGTGAAGCAATTCAGAAACTGATAAGAAAGCTTCAGGTACATGTGCCAGAAAATTTGAAATCAGTCCGTGAAAAGGGTGTGCTTGCAATGGATACAGTGCGTCGTTTTCCTGTTGTCAGTTGGTTTACAAATCCAGGTGTAATAACATGATGATGCTTATTGGATTCTTTGCACTTTGGACAAAGAGGAGATACACATCTATACTTGAATTTTTACCTGTATTTTTAATCTTTGGAGTCTGCCTGCTATCGCCGAAGAATGGAAATCTGCGGTACTTATATCCGGCCTGCTGTATGGTTCCGGCACTTCTTGCTGCCGCCTTTGGAAATTTGCGGGAGGAACAAGCAAATGCAATAGAAGACACAAAAGAAGTGTCAAAAAGAAGAAGAGCAGGAAGCAGAAAAAAGCATAGAATAGCAAGAACACTACCAGAGGATAAAAGGCAGAGGGTAAAGGTGTAAAAGAAGGGGAAAGCGTAAAATGAAAAAGGCGTGTAGAAGAATAAAGTATGAAGATACATATTGAGTTAAAAAGAAGAAGATATATTCTCTATGCAGCAATTATTGCGCTACTAGGCGTTGTAGGTGCGAACATATCTATCTTACATACCAATGCAGATAAGATAACCAAACATATAGAGTACAAGTCATTCCTGACACAGCTTATTGCAGTATTCAGAGTCAGTATTACAAATAAAGAGGGGAATGGGATTTTTTATCAGCTAATGGCAGCAGGACTATTTATTCTGTTTTTGATTGTATTTTCTTATAAATATACAGTAAGAGAAGTAATCAGTGCCGCAATATTATCAATTCTTTATGGATTCTGCATGTGGATAGGAACCGTATTTTCTCATAGAGAATCCTGGGACTATTTTCTGCGGAATAAATATGTCATGCTGTTAAATGCATTCTATATGCTTGGAAATGCAATCATTTTATTTGGAATATTGCTTTTGCTATGTCGTGTCATTCTTCGGATATCTGAGACGGATAATCAGACAGAGCATAGCTTAAAGAGAGTATTTCTTACTTGTGTACTGGTACTGTTTGTTTTATGGCTGCCCTATTATATCAGTATGTGGCCTGCTACAATCCATGGTGATTTTTTGATGCAGGTATTACAGCTTTTTCATTATCCTACAATGCTTCAGCACCAGCTTACCTCTGACGGAGTAAATTGTACTTACAGTAATGATCATCCATTTTACATACGCAGCTCGTAGGGCTTTTTTATTAAATTTGGTATAAAATAAATAATAAAGCGCTGGGATATGGAATGTATACATTTCTTCAGATGACAGCCTATATTGGCGGTATTAGCGCGATTATTACGACTTTATATAAGTTTGGGGCAAATCACAGAATTTTGAAAGCTGCTTTAGGAGCTTATGCGCTATTCCCTGTATTTCCTCTGTATGCAATTATGGTGGGCGGAGACAGCTTTTTTGCTCTGTTTTTCCTGTGGTTTATGGTGGGAATCCTCTGGATTTTTAAAACACAGGGAGATGTTCTAAAGAATATAAAGTTTGACATCTTTTTTGCGGTAATTGTTTTTCTCATGTCAGCATCAAAGAATCAGGGAATCTATATTGCCTTAGTTACTTTAGTTTTCTGTGTGATCTGTCTGAAAAAATACAGAATAAAAATATTAGTGACAATGTTTGTTCCGATATTTATTTTCCAGTTTGCCTATACAGGACTGCTTTTTAAAGCGGCCCGTGTTTCTACAGTAGGAAAGCAGGAAGCCTTATCTGTTTGTTTTCAGCAGACAGCCAGATATGTAAAGTATCATGGGGACGAGGTGACCGAGGAAGAAGAAGCCGCTATTAAAAAAGTTCTTGCCTATAAAAAATTAGCAAAAAAATACCAGCCAGCTTTATCCGATCCGGTAAAAGGTACTTATAAAAGTGAAGCTACATCAACGGATTTAAAGAACTATTTTAAAGTCTGGCTTCAGATGGGACTAAAACATCCGGATGAATACTTCCAGACATTCTTCGCTAACACTTACGGCTACTATGCTCCGCTATTTAATAGCCGTGGCGGACTGTATCTGGGCCTTAGTACCGTCCGCTTTTACCGTTCCAATAGAAAATGGGCACAGGAAATGGTTCCAGAATCTTTTTTGTGACAAAGTAGACTTAAAGAACCTAAAATTCTGTCACCAATACAGGAGAGAATGAAGTTCTTAATGGGAATATCCTACAAAATTCCAATCATTAACTGGTTATATAACCCGGGAGTTATTACATGGCTTATCCTTATCGCATTCTTTGCCTTATGGATAAAAAGAAAATACTTTGACATGGCAGCATTCCTGCCGGTATTCTTAATCGTATGCGTGTGCCTGTTATCACCGCGAAATGATAATCTCCGCTACATCTATCCGGCATGTGTGTTAATACCGGGGATGCTGGCTAATTTGCAGGGGGATAGATAAACAGACGAACAGAAGAATTTCATCATAACCAACTGGAGAAACTTCAATTCTTATAAATCTTATAAAAACAAAAGTTCAGAATATAGATTACTTCTGGTTTTATCAAAAAACAGCTCAATAGAAAACAGCTGCTGTCTATTTGTGACCGGGGAGCTGCGAGAGTATACATAATGTTAGAAAAGTTCCGTATTAAATTATTGATTTTGACACCTTTGTGTTTTGTACAACTGAGTCAAATCAATAATTTAATACGGAACTTTTCATAGAAGTCTTCTACTTGCAGCAGCTAAAGTCACAAATAGGCAGCAGCTGTTTTCTATTGAGCGTCTGTTTTAAACTCCCCAGAATTACCTCTTGTTTTTAAAAGCAGGGTCCGTTGGGTCGTAATTCTGGTTGCCAGGAATTTTTCCAGTAGTATCGTTTAAAGTAATCTTTCCGAATGGTCCCTTATTAGAAGAACGGTAAATGCGGATAGGGATACTATAGCGGTTTGTTTTTGCAATGTCATAGATAAGCTTTGCATTACCTGCCTGTACGCGGATACATGCAGTGGTCTGGTTTGTTCCAAGTCCGTTATAAGTACTTGCGATAAGTTTCTTGTTGCTTGTGCCGCGGTACATCTCGGAATGAATCCAGCTGCGTGTTCCCTTTACGAATACTCCCCACTGGTAGTAATGCCAAGGGTTGCTTTTTTTGTAAATGAACCAGGAGCGGGCAGTTCCTTTGGAAAGATAGTGGTTTCCAACATAAGTACTGCGGCCGTCTCTTGCGGTAGAACATACAACAGTTTTGGCTGGAATATCATATTTGTTTGTTTTTCCATCGTAGAGAAGGAAAGTGATATTGTGAGTTACCAGATTTAATTCGAGTTTCATTCTTTTCTTTTTTGTAGCTGGAACCAAATGTTTTGAAAAGATCTTTGGAAAGCCGGCCGTTTTTCTTAAAATAATATTTGTATTTTGTTCTGCTGCCGCTGTAGTCGCGGAGATATTTCCAGCCAGTAACAGCCTTTCCTTTTTTTAAGTAATAGCGGTTACCCTTCCAGTTTTTCCATCCGGTATATTTGGTGAAAACACCACGTTTATAATACTTATTATCTGAGATACCGGTAAATAAAACGCCATTCTTACGGAGCTTCCATCATTTGTGGCTGTAGTCTGTGTTGTTGCTGCCTGCACATTTATTCCCTTTTGTGAGGAAAAGCCTACGCTAAAAGTCATAATAAATATGAGGGAAAAGATAGTAAGTTGTCTTATAAATTTTTTTCATGATTCCTCCTGTATTTTTATTTAATAAACTTGCATACTAAATCTTAATCGCTTATAAGTCAAATGTCAAGAAAAGAAAGAAGTAAGCAAAATATTACCAATAGAAAGTTGGAATATCATAAATTGTTGTAAATATTACATAATAATATCAAGAAATTCGTAATGGTTATGTTTGACCCTCTTTTTGGCCAGTGATATAATTTATACATAATATTGTGTAATTTTACAAGTGCACGATAGCTGAATTATAAAAAGACCGCCTGAGGAATATATCCGGTAATCCAGAGATGATTTGGGTGGAAGAAGGATGGGAGATATGAAGTATGTAGCGGGTGTAGATATAGGTAACGCTACCACAGAAGTCGCTCTTGCAAAGATTGACGGGCAAGACATTGAGTTTTTGACCAGTGGTATTGGACCTACAACCGGAATCAAAGGAACTTTGCAGAATATCAGCGGGGTTTTCATGTCTTTAAAGAATGCTCTTGAGAAGGCAGGCATGGATTACAGTGATTTGGCAGAGATTCGTATTAATGACTGCGCCGGTTATCGGTTGATGTAGCGATGGAGACGATTTCTGAAACTGTTATTACAGAGTCAACAGTAATTGGACATAATCCAAGTACACCGGGAGGAACAGGAATCGGGGTTGGAACTTCTGTTCTTGTAACAGAGCTTTCTAAGATTCGTGAGGCAAAGGATGTTATCGTAATTGTTCCAAATAAAGTTGGATTTGCGCAGGCAGCAGATCTTATGAATCAGGCAAAGGAGAATATACATATTACAGGTGCGATCGTGCAGGCAGATGATGGTGTTTTACTGAACAATCGTCTTGATAAAAGATTCCAATTATTGATGAAGTTGCCATGATTGAAAAAGTTCCTTTAGGAATGACCTGTGCGATTGAAGTAGCACAGCAGGGAACTGTATTATCAACTCTTTCTAATCCATATGGAATCGCAACAGTGTTTGATTTAAGTTCTGAAGAGACAAAGCGCGTGGTGCCGATTGCGCGTTCTTTGATTGGTGCACGTTCCGGAGTAGTGATTAAAACACCTACAGGTGATGTACAGGAAAGAAGCATCAAAGCGGGAACGATCAATATCATCGGTCTTAAAAAGGAAGTTGATGTTGACGTTGACGAAGGTTCAGATAAGATTATGGAAGCCATTTCTTCTATTCAGGAGATTGACGATATTCAGGGTGAGACAGGCACGAATGTTGGTAATATGTTGAATAAGGTTCGCCGTGTTATGGCTGGTCTTACGAATAAGAGTCCACAGGATATTAAGATTCAGGATTTACTTGCAGTAGATACTTTTAATCCACAGAAGGTTGTTGGTGGTATTGCTGATGAATTTGCATTAGAGAATGCGGTTGGAATCGCTGCAATGGTTAAGTCTGACCGCCTTCAGATGGAGATGATTGCACAGGTGCTTACTGAGAAGTTAAGAGTTCCTGTATATGTTGGCGGAGTAGAAGCAGACATGGCTATCAAGGGCGCATTGACAACTCCTGGTACAAGCGTTCCATTAGCTATCGTTGATATGGGGGCTGGTTCTACTGATGCTTCTATTATCAACCGAGAAGGTAAGGTTAAGCTGATTCATCTGGCAGGTGCCGGAAATATGGTTTCTCTCTTAATTCAGTCTGAACTTGGTTTAGATGACTTTGAACTTGCAGAAGATGTTAAGAAGTATACACTGGCTAAGGTAGAGAGTTTATTCCATATCCGTCATGAGAATGGAACTGTACAGTTCTTTGATAAACCGTTAGATCCATCCATTTTTGCAAAAGTTGTTCTTGTAAAAGAGAATGATGAGCTTGTACCGTTAGACGGTGTGGAATCTTTGGAAAAGGTTAAAGCAGTTCGTATGGAAGCAAAGAAGAAAGTATTTGTTACCAATGCGATTCGTTCCTTATCAAAGGTAAGTCCTACAGGCAATCCAAGAGATATCCAGTTCGTTGTAATGGTTGGCGGTTCTGCTCTTGACTTTGAGATTCCAAACTTTGTAACAGATGCATTAGCTGATTATGAGATCGTTGCCGGCCGTGGTAATATCCGTGGTTGTGAAGGTCCTCGTAATGCAGTTGCTACAGGTCTTGCTATGGCTTGTGTTGAGCAGGAAAACTAGAATTTGGATTCGAATGTGTTTGAAAATCATTCCTGCATTTGCGGGTCTATAATTTGCAGAAAGCATTTTTCAAACACGCTCTAGAGCGTGCTTGAAAACGCTCTAGTACTTGATAGATACAGCAGGAAAAGGCTGCATAAGTTGACAGGATTCTGAAGCTTGTTTATAATAAATCTGTTAAGAATCAATTAAAAATAAAACTATTTATTGAGAGGATTGGAAGATTTTTTATGAGTAAAATACAGATTATCACAGACTCCGCAAGTGACATTTCAAAAGAGATGGAACAGAAATACAATTTAGATGTTATTTCTTATTCCATTGTGATAGGAGATAAGACTTATACAAGCCGTGTAGATTTTGATAATGAGGGATGTTATGAGTTAATGGAGGCAAGCGAGAGCCTTCCTATGACATCACAGATCACAGCATTCCAGTTTATGGAATTATATTATGATTACTATCAGAAAGGCTGTACAGATCTTATTTTTATTTTGATTAATGGAAAGGGTTCTGCAACATATAATAACTCTTTAATGGCGATGGATATGCTTATCGAGGAACATCCAGAATGTGAAGGAAAGATTCACATTTACAGTCATGACGGTGGAAGTTACAGTGCTGGTTACGGACAGCCTGCAGTAATGGCAGCAAAGATGGCGCAGGAAGCAAGTCCGTAGAAGAGATTAACGCTTATCTGGAAGAAAGCATTGCATGCCGCCGCATTTATTTTGGAATTTACAATCTCAAATATGCTGGAAAGTCCGGACGTATTCCAAGTGCTGCTGCTTTTATCGGTGATAAGATTGGTATTAAGCCAATCATGAAAATCTGGGATCACGAGATTACCACTGCTGGTAAATGCAGAGGAGAGAAGAAGGTCGTATCTAAGATTTGCGATATGGCAATTGCAGATATGGAGCCAGGTTCCGAGTATCAGATTGAATATGGCAATGATGAGAAGATAAAGGAAGAGATGGCAGCAAAGATGACAGAGAAGCTTGGATATGGCCCTACAGGTTATTTCCAGATTGGTGCAGAAGTTGCAGCGAATGCAGGTCCAAGAATTGTCGGTGTTGCATTTGATGTTAAGAAATAATTTTTACAGGGTAAAAGACTTTGTGAAGTAGAAGGGACGTAATACGGGGGTACATTTATGGAGAAGAGAAGAATATCCATTCTGGGAGATTCTATCAGTACCTTTGCAGGTTATACACCAGAAGAAGCTGTCTTTTATGATTCGTATGTACAGTGGGAGACAGGAGTAAAATCTGTGGAGGATACATGGTGGATGCAGGTAATAAAGGCTTTAGATGGAGAGCTTGGAACGAATCATTCACTGGCTGGAAGTATGGTATCTGGTAATTTATCAACATCGGCGATGTCTTATGAGCGCATAGAGAAGCTGGGCACCAATGGTATACCGGATATTATTCTTATCAGCGCAGGTTGTAATGACTGGGGATTTTGTGTCCTTCCAGAAGAATTTGAGGAAGCGTATCGAACGATGCTTCACAGAATAAAGGAGCAATATCCACATGCGGATATCTATTGTGCGACACTTCCAGAAGGAAAACAGCCGCAGGGGGAGACATTTTTTAATATTGACAGCACGATTTCTAAGAGAGTGTATTCTGATATTATCAGAGAGAATGCCCAAAAAGCGCAAGTATATATTGCGGATCTTGCAAATGTTCAGGAAGAATATGAAACAGTGGATGGAGTGCATCCGAATAAAGCAGGAATGCATACGCTTGCCCAGATGTGGATCAGGGAAATGAAAAAGTTCATTTGTAAATAAAAATGAATGACAGGAAGGATAGAATTATTTTTATGAAGAAGAAAAATATAGTTTTTGCACTTTGTCTTATTTTTGCACTGGGATTTCTTTTCATGCCACAGGAAGGCAGAAATGCAGAGGCAGCTTCAAGAACACGACTTAGCAGTACCTCTCTTAAGGTTGTTCCAGGAAAGACAGAGAAACTTAGGATTTATGGAAGAAGAGGCCGTAAAGTAGTATGGACGAGTAGCCGGCCCAGAGTTGTCTCGGTAGAGAATGGAAAGCTTACGGCTTTAAAGGGCGGTACATCAACGATCACAGCGAGGGTGGGGTCTCAGAAACTTCATTGTAAAGTACGGGTTGTCGGACTGAATACGACAAAGATTACTCTGGCAAAAGGAGATAAATTTCAGTTAAAGGTGAAGAATGGATACCGAACTACCTGGTCAAGCAAGAATAAAAAGATTGCAAAGGTCAGTAAGAACGGTGTGATTAAGGCTAAAAAAAGCGGAGTCACAACAATTGTGTGCCGCACAAATGGAAGAAGTTAAAATGTAAGTATATGTAGCTTCTTTAGAGCATAGTACGCTTCGCCTAAAAGCAGAAAGTTCCTATCATCTTTCTATAAAACATGCCGGAGATGTTTTAGCATGGACATCTTCAAATCCGTCAGTTGCAGAAGTAGATTCTAATGGAAATATTACAACATTACCGGTTTCAGGAACTTCTGTGCTTACCTGTAAGAGTGGAAAAGCGGTTCTTAGCTGTAAATTAACTGTAGTAAGCCCGGATAACATTATTACAAATATGAGTACACTTCCAACAAGCAGTAATCAGGATCGATTTACTGTGACAGTAAACAGTTATCCAAATGTACGTCATTATACGGTATACAGCAGTCAGCATCGATAAATGCCAGCAGTTTCAAAAACTATATGCCATATCATGGATGCGCGGCGTGTGCAGCAGCAACAGTATTGACTGGTTTTGGAAAGAATATTACACCGAAACGGGTTACGGATAAGAATGGTTTAGAATATAAAGCATTTGGGAAAAAAATCTGGAAGAAAAATTATAAAAAAAGAATTAAAAGATCAGATGCCCGTATCTCTTTACGGTATTAATAAGATTTTAAATAATAACGGTATCCAGACAGAATATGTAAGACGATTTAGCGATGCCGAGGCATGTCAGCAGATTATCAGCCATTTAAAAACAGGTAATCCGGTTGTCATAGAAGCCAAAAAAGGTAAATGGGCGAACAGCTATCATACGATGGTACTTCTTGGCTTAACGGATACGGGGAAAGCAATCATTGCAGATTCAGCAAATAGGACAGGATTTGGTAGTAAGCAGAGAGTGAAGTACGAATCCGTATCTAATCTCATAAAGCACATGTTTGCATGTTCAGTATCCGGCGCGAAGTCTGCGAACTGTTATTTTGGAAGTTCCAGCGGTGGTGGCTATATCCTCGTAAATCCGAATCTATAATGCCGGGGCATTCTTGAATCATTAATATGTAGTTGTTAATATGAAGCCTCAATGTAGTTTCCATTCTTTTTCACACTTTTCCTTACAAGATATTTCGATAGGAAAAGATGGAAAAATGCGGAGAAATAAAGAGGAAAAAGCCACTTTTTTTTGTGTAAAATCATGAAATAACAGAAATAACGCAATTTTCTTACATTTCTTTTTGTAATTTCGTGGAAAATTAAAAAATGATGTGTTATAATAACTCCAAAATTTATAACAAGATGAAATGAAGTTTCTGTAAGATTTATTTCATATTTAGAAGGGAAGTTTTCGCAATGGAAAAGAAAAATATTAACTGGGGCGAGCTGGGCTTTAGCTATCAGCAGACAGAGAAAAGATTTGTAGCTAATTTCAAAGATGGTGCATGGGATGAAGGCACTCTTACAGAAGATGCTACAATTACTCTGAACGAGTGTGCCGGTGTATTTCAGTATGCACAGACATGTTTTGA
>ENA-OQJH01000831-OQJH01000831.1-human-gut-metagenome-genome-assembly--contig:-NODE-831-length-15132-cov-1.829324_pt1 | contig 15132 bp, 25 predicted proteins | sample MGYA00242597_ERZ504763 | MGnify/ENA primary metagenome ERZ504763 (study PRJEB26092, sample SAMD00036359) | human gut metagenome | host: Homo sapiens | study: EMG produced TPA metagenomics assembly of... | reverse complement strand
AAGCTGATAAGACTAAAGGTACATGTCACTCTTTTTCATCTTTTATTCATTTTAGTTGATACTTATAGTAGTCAACCAAATCCAGGGTAAGACAAACAAAGGAATCGGGCTATCCATCACTACCGAATTAACCATCATTCCATTCGCCCGTTCGCTCAACTGACGGAAACGTACCCCGCTCGCCCGTATCTCCTCCAATGATTTGCGGACTCCTCCCGCCATCGGATTATGCGCCCAGTTGCTGTACGACCTTTGATGACGCATTTCGTAATGCGGATCTCCACGCCAGGTATTCTTATCCATTCTTATTTTCTTCTGAAAAAACGGGGTCCCAATTATAAGGAGTATTTGCCTTATAGGGCATCAGACTCAATACCACTTTCGGTTTAGGCAATGCTTCGGGAAGCGACTCATCGGGCAGCATCCACTTCTTTTCCACCGACATGCGGGGAGTACCGACAGCGCTGCCGAAATCAATCTGCCTGACTGCATCCTGATTCAAATTCAGCTCCTGATCACTGTCCAGCAACTTTCTCAGACGCAAGGAATCCTCCTTCGTCCATTCCTGCGCATGTACAAGCAAAGCTGTCAGGCACAGTGTCATAGCTGTTATCAAACGTTTTATCAATTCACTCATCTTTCTACCTCTGTTTTCTATATTCCTCAACGTACCCCCATCATGCATGAGCGCATTCGTTTCCTTTTGGGCATAGCACGCCCCTGTCGGCAGTACAAAGACTGCTGATACAAATAAACGTTGCCTCATGTTTTTTAGTTTTTATGCCCCGAAGGATTTTTCTTTTTTTACCACCATCGGTATCCTGAGCCACAAAGCGGCTCGTCATAGCACGGATCAATCGTCCAGGTCGTCTTCGGATATTTCCGCCCTTCCCACCATGACGATAGCAGGCTGCCGCGTCGAGCACTTCGTCGTCGGTCAGGAAATAGATGGCTTCGTAATTTTCGGCATTCGCCAGTACCATCCTGCAACCTAACGACGGGGCTGTTCCCTGACGGATCGATTCTATCACCCAAAGCATACATTCACCTAAACGGATTTTACCGTTATTCGTATTGTAGACTGACGGGAAAGAAGGAATAATAGTCAGATCTTCCGCATATTTCAATAGTTCGGGAATGTCCTCTTCAGTGAAATGAGGAACTTCCACGACCCCTTTTTCATTCTTCATATTATAGGTACCCGCTTTCAGCTGTTTCACAAAAACGGTTACATCGGGATTCTCATAGTCCATTTCTTCGCTGCTGCATCCCACCAGGGATACCATCAGGCTAACAGCCATCCACAGCATCATAAGTGTTTTTTTCATTTTCATAAGGATTAATACGTCATGCGAAGTCCGCAAAGTAAATTAAAATTAGTCGGCCGTTTCGTGCGTACCGTAGCCAGTTTCGAATCCGTCTTGAAATGATGGGAAACACCCGGCTCGGCAAAAACCGCCAATCGGTCATTAATTTTGTAAGTGATTCCGATACCGGCAGTAACTGCCAGTTGGATAGGTTCTTCTTTAAAACTGTTGTCCGGCGCACCGGCTATACATTTGTCCGCCACTCCGCCTACCGTAGCGTAGAGGTCGATTTTCTTTGTATCCATCAAGGTAATATTCGCTTTCAACGGGATGCCCAGATAATGCAGGTGCTGTCCTTCCGAACGCAGATTCGAATAAAGCAGTCCGGTCTCTATTCCGAGATAGTCATTCAGTTTCCTCTCTACAGTGACTCCTGCGGAGATCGGCATCTTGTAGCACCGTCCTCTGCCGGAAGTGCCGTCCCCATCTGCGCTTTCAGAGCCCAGCGATGTTTTTTTACGTTTTCCACCGGAGCAGGTGTACCGGTAGTATATTTTTCTTCTTGTGCGGCGGATGGTTCTGTGTTACCATTATTCGCCTGCCAATAACCGTTGCGACCTTGGTTGCCATATCGGTTGCCATTTCCCGTGGTGGTAGTTGCCGAGAAAGAGAAAGACATGGAGAAGGAAATGGAAACCGAGTCTCCCTCTTCCGGATACTGCGATAATAATCCAAATGATTTAGGTGCCGGTTTCGGCAATACAGGTTCCATTGCCGTCGGCAACTGATTAGCGCGTACACCATCTCCATCCATTCTTCCGCTGTTCGCCACCACGATTTTGGTAAACGCCTCCTCCATCTCTTCTTTCGGAGAGAGATACCAGAAAGTAGCTGAGGATGCAGCCAATACCAGCAACACAGATGCTGCCGCTGCCACACGGAAGAATATCAACCGACGGCGATGCTGGCAAGCCACAGGGATATCCTGCGAAAGCTCTTCCCAAAAGCCATCCCGAACAGTCATCCCGGCATCAGCGAGACGCGTGCGAAACAGATCGGTTATTTCATCATTTTCTTTCTTCATGATTCCTATACTCTTTAATTCTTTTTGCTAACAAATACTTGGCCCGGTGCAACTGCGAAGTAGACGAATGTTCTTTAATGTGAAGCATCTTGGCTATCTCCTTGTGCGATTTCTCTTCAAACACATAAAGGTTGAAAACGGTTCGGCAACCATCCGGCAATTCGGCAATAAAAGCCATCAATTGCTCTTCGGAGATTCCAGCCCCTCCTCCCGAGTCCGATATATCCGGTATATCGGGAAGCTGCTCTTCATGCACTACCAACTGGCTGACTCGTTTCTCCCGCCGCAGGAAATCGAGTGATTGAGTAACCATCACCCGGGTGATCCATGTACAGAGCGAAGACTCGCCCCGGAACGAGAAGTTGGTAAAAATCTTGATGAAACCGTCATGCAGTACATCGTGCGCCGCATCCATATCGCCCGTATAGCGGAAACATACCGCCAGCATCCGTTTGGAATAGAGGGTGTAAGTTCCTTTCGGCTGAATCCTTTCCTGCCCGACAGCCCTTTATCAGTTCTATCTCGTTTTCCAAAGTCAATTACTTTTTTTAAAATCGAACGTATGTCTGCGTCGTTTTACTCATTAGACGCAAGAGTTTGAGGAATGCTGCAAGGAATATTGCTAAAAGAAGTTAAAGAATAGAAGAGTGTTCACCACAGAGGACGCAGAGTACACAGAGGAACAATGATAGGAAATTCTTCCTATAAAGTAAGTTTAAAACCTCTGTGTACTCTGCGTCCTCTGTGGTGAAAAAAAATCAGCACGCTTTGAAACTCATATCCAGTCCTTTCACTGAATGAGTCAAAGCCCCTACCGAGATGAAGTCTACGCCACATTCGGCATAGTCACGGAGGGTATCAAAAGTAATGCCGCCCGAAGATTCGGTTTCGTATTTGCCTGCTACCATCTCCACTGCTTTCTTAGTCATCTCGGGAGTGAAGTTATCAAACATGATACGATCCACTCCGCCGAGGTCAAGAACTTGTTGCAGTTCGTCGAAGCTGCGGACTTCTATTTCTATTTTCAGGTCTTTGCCTTTTTCCTTGCAATATTCTTTGGCGCGAGTGATGGCTTTGTCAATACCTCCGGCAAAGTCTACGTGGTTGTCTTTCAGAAGAATCATGTCGAACAAACCAATACGATGGTTTACTCCACCACCGATTTTCACTGCCATTTTTTCGAGGATGCGCATACCGGGAGTTGTCTTACGGGTGTCGAGCACACGGTATTTGTTCCTTCCAATACCTTTGCATATTTGCGGGTCATGGTTGCGATGCCGCTCATACGCTGCATCACGTTCAACATTAGGCGTTCGGTCTGAAGCAAAGATTGCACTTTTCCTTCCACTACCATTGCTACGTCGCCCGGTTTCACTTCTGTTCCATCGTTGATGAACACTTCCACTTTCATAGTGGGGTCGAAGCGATTGAAAATTTCTTTGGCAACTTCGATACCTGCCAGTACACCGGCTTCTTTGATAAGCAATTTTGATTTTCCCATTGCCGTAGCGGGAATACATGAAAGGGTGGTATGATCACCATCACCTATATCTTCTGCAAAAGCAAGATCGATCAACTTGTCGATCAGTTCTTTTTCCTTATTCATTGATCTTGTCAATTCTTATTTGATGTATTAAATATTGATTCTGCACTTTCTTCAGGAAACAGTTCACACGAAAGTTCCCATTAGTAGTAGCCAACGTGCCGATAACGAAACTTGATTCGTCCCGTTTTCCCTGATGGTTCACATTAAATCCGCTGACTTTATTCTTCGTAAAGAATTCCTGCATCATAGCTGTTGCTTTCTGTTTGTCAACGTTTGTCGAGCGACCTTGGAGCACCAGGTTTACCTTGTCCCCCATATACTTACTTAGCTCTTGCGAGCTTCCTCTTTTAAATGCCGTAATCACTCCTGCCGGTATCTCTTGCGCCATTAGCAACGAGAGGGAAAGAAGCAATGCGGTCATTCCTACGAGCACTCGTTTTTTCATAATTACAAGCTTTTAAGTTGAAGTTTAAAGGCTTAAACTTCAACTAATGATAGGCAAAGGTAAGCATTAATTGCAGAATAACATAAAAAATGCCTATTTTTGTGCAATAATCAGAATTATAGACGTATGAAAACAACCCTGCTCGTCGTAGGACGAACCGTAGAACAACACTATATCACTGCCATCAACGACTATATCCAGCGCACCAAACGCTATATCACTTTTGATATGGAAGTGATTCCTGAACTGAAAACACGAAGAGTCTTTCAATGGAAGTACAGAAAGAAAAGGAAGGAGAACTGATACTGAAGCTCATTCAACCGGGTGACGTCGTGGTGCTGCTCGATGAACACGGAAAAGAAATGCGCTCTCTTGAGTTTGCCGAATATATGAAACGGAAAATGAATACGGTGAATAAACGACTCGTTTTTATTATCGGAGGCCCTTATGGCTTTTCAGAAAAAGTGTATCAGGCAGCACACGAAAAGATTTCAATGTCGAAGATGACTTTTTCTCATCAAATGATTCGGTTGATATTCGTGGAGCAGATTTATCGGGCAATGACGATATTGAATGGAGGCCGTATCATCATGAATAGTAACTTATCTCATATACTATTATAAACGAGACAAAATAGACTTTTTAATTTCGTCCCAAGATACATCCACAAACATATAAGGCATTGGTTCCTCCTCCGCATCTTCAAAATAAGCTAAACTTTCATAGCCATAAAAGAAGATGAGTCAGGATATTTTGAGAATAGAAATCCAATAGATTTTTCAATGAATACTTTTTCAACAAAAAAGTAAATATCTACAAAATCTTTTTTAGTACCTCTCCCTTCAATAGCAGTAATTTTCATTGCCGCAATATCTCTAGGACTTGCCAAACGTATCCCATCTTTATATACGACATCATCAAGCCAAGGATAAGTATAGTTCACGATATCTATTTTAACCTCATTCAATACGTAAATGTGTATATTCTTAGAATCATTTAAGATAGTCAGTGTCCCAAGTGTTCGCAAAGCTTCCTTCAAATCTTGAGAATCTACATTAATCTGACCAAAAAAATCCAAATCGACCGACTTCGATGTCCTAATTGCAAAGCTAATGCAGTACCACCGACTAGACGAGTATTACAAAGTACAGGCAACTGTTGCAACTTTTTTAAAAGTTCCAGTGTTGTGGATTCGACCGTTGATAAGTGTAACATCTAAATTGTTCTTTAGGAGTTTGTGAAATGGCAGAAAGATAAGCTAAAGCCCGAGGCTCCAATTCACGAAACCCTTTAGCTATTTCGACGATCCTCCCAAGTCCATAATATTGTTTTACAATATTCCAATCTTGCAACATACCATATTCAAGCACTCTCTTTATTATATATTGTGAATGCTTCTCCATATCCAAATCATCTTTATTGACATCCCAAAAAAGATATGTTGAAAATCGAGTAATATATTCTTCCATTGTCTATCGTATTGCAATCCTTAATATGACAAAAGATAAAAATAAAAAATGAATCGAACGCAAGCTAATAGCTATATTTCACAAAACTGTATTATTCTCTTCTTCATAGATTTTATTAAAAACTCTACAAAGTTTTTTTTCATCCGCAATTAGTTGACGAAGTTCTGCCAACCGTCCGGCATTATCCGATTGGGTATCCATAACGTCAGATACCCTCCTTCTGCATATTTTTCAGTTAGATGTTTCCGAAAACGGGCATATTGCTCTTCTTTATCCATCTCCGGATAATGAGACAGCCCATATTGTACGGTACGGCGTAAAGTAACTTCGGGATCAATAATTCGGTCAGCCTCGGCAACAATCATTCCATAGATTGTTCTGGGAACCTGTTTATTAGAAGCCCGATGATCTTCTATCGCCTCTTTCATCTGCAACAGCTGTTCATCCGTAAACCAACGCCGCAAAGTTTCGTCGGCTAACAATACTTTGCCGGAGGTTATATGATGAAATTCACGTCCTTCATACAACCCCAGGTCATGATAAGCAGCAATGATGTAAACCATCGAATAATCGACTTCATAATGCATCGCTAATTTCAGACTTTCCTCAATCACCTTTTCTACATGATCGATTTGATGCGCTTTATCAAAGTTAGCGTATTGAGGAATAATACTTTGCCGAACATAGTTTTGCAATTCAGCAGGCACATGATGAGTCATATTCGATCTTTTTAGCTAGTAAATTCTTTTATTTATATTATTCCCGATTCATCAAACGATGTTCTGCCATCTGTTCGAACTTTGTTCCCGGACGACCATAATTGGCATACGGATAAATGGAAATACCACCACGAGGAGTAAATATTCCCGTTACTTCTATGTATTTGGGATTCATCAATCGGATAAGATCTTTCATTATGATGTTCACACAATCTTCATGAAAGGCACCATGACTGCGGAAACTGAAAAGATACAATTTCAAACTTTTGCTCTCTACCATTTTTATATCAGGAATGTAGCTGATACGTATTTCAGCAAAATCCGGTTGCCCTGTGATAGGACACAGACTTGTGAACTCCGGGCAGTTAAAACGTACCCAATAGTCATTTTCAGGATGCTTATTATCAAAAGCTTCCAATACTTCAGGAGCATAATCTTGCTTATACTCGGTCTTTCTTCCTAATAAAGAAAGTTGGTCTTTTAATTCTGTCATTGTACTCGTTAACTACAGCCCTATCCTAGATAAAAAACACATTTCCTCTTTCACCTATCACCGGCCAGTCTCAAACGCTCTATTCATCAATGTTTCAGTGGTGAAAGATTCGTTTTACAACCTATCACCACATCTATCACCTATCACCATCAACCCTTAACCCACGGTTGCTTTATCCGCAGCTTACTTGTTACAGTTTGTTTCATTACCTGAAACAAACTGTTTCCCGTAGAGAAACAAAGTGTTTCACACCGAGGAACCAAGTGTTTCACGCCTTGGAACTAATAGTTTCAAGTAACAGAAACTTTAGTTTCCCACCGTTGAAACTCTAGTTTCCTACCATTGGAACTTTAGTTTCAAGCTGCTGAAACTAAACTAAGCTAATACATTCCAGGCAGAAACTACTATCTTCTATTAGTTGAAACTTACCGGTGACAATAGATGTGACGGCAAAATATCAAGTTTTGTTGCTGTCACCACTTGCTGTCACAAACTATTTATTTTATAATCAACCGTTTAACAACAATAATGTGACAGATGACAGCAAAAAAAAAATGCATTTTAATCTCTATGTAGAGATATTATTGATTCTTACTTTTTAAATACTTCTCCAATCCTTCCCGGCGTAACGTACAAGCCGGGCAATGTCCGCAGCCATCTCCTTGAACACCATTATAACATGTCAAAGTCTCGGTGCGAATCAGTTCCATTACTCCCAATTCGTCGGCCAACGCCCATGTCTCTGCTTTATCAATCCACATCAAAGGAGTATGAATTACAAACTGTTCATCCATAGCCAGATTGAGAGTCACATTGAGAGACTTGATAAACGCATCCCTACAATCGGGATAACCGCTGAAATCCGTTTGGGAAACTCCCGTTACCAAATGATTAATACCACGTTCACGGGCATACACAGCCGCAATACTCAAAAAGAACAGGTTACGTCCCGGAACAAATGTATTGGGAACACTATCTGCCGGCTTTTCCTGATCCATCACCATGGTGGTATCAGTCAATGAATTATGGCCTAACTGTCCGATGAAGGAAACATCCATCACATCAAATTCCACTTCCGCTTTCCGGGCTATCTCCCGCGCAAGTTCCACTTCTTTCTGATGCTTCTGACCATACAGAAAACTCAAGGCATATACTTTCTTAAAATTGCGTTTTGCCCAAAACAGGCAAGTGGTAGAATCCTGCCCACCACTAAACACAACCAATGCTGCTTTTCTATTCATATTCTATATTAAATATCTTTGACTTTCAATACATTATAAGAGATGTCCGTGTCGTAAACATCACTACCGTCTATTTTCTTGATTGCTTTCACCACACGGATCGTCACCGGGAGGATCATCACCTCATACAAGGATTTCAATACAATCTGAATCCCCATCATGATAAGCAGTTCTTTCCAAGCAATGACACCTCCAAAAGCTACCGGGAAGAAAATCAATGAATCGGCAGTCTCACCCACCACAGTCGACCAAATGGCACGGCTGAAAAGTTACGTCCCTGACTGGCTACTTTCATTTTACTCATCACATATGCATTAAGAAACGAGCCTACCAAAAAGGCCATCAGACTGGCAGCCACAATACGAGGAGCCATACCGAACACAAAATCAAAGTGCTCTTCACCTTCCCAAAAGGAGCAGCAGGAATGGCAACAGCTATCAACCAAGAGCGACCACAAAGAAGTTCATAGCAAAACCACTCCAAATGATAAGGCGCGCTTTCTTGAATCCCCAAACCTCGGCGATACAGTCATTTATAATATAAGAAATAGGAAAAACCAATAATCCGGCTGTTACGGTCAAACTACCGATCTGGATTACTTCGTTTCAAGAAGATTGGCTGCAATAAGGCAAACGTTAAAAAGGATACCCAGCAGCATAAAGGGTACAGATACTTTTTCTTTCATAATTCCTGTTTTTACGTGGTGTTCTAGAATACACGACCGCTATTCACGGCATCAAATGTCTTTTTATTCTTTTGCGCTGCAAAGGTATAGGAAAAACTATGAAAAAGCAAAAGAAATCCGATGATTGACATACATTTCATTGAAAAGACATAACTTTGCCAAATACAGAGCTTAATGTTTGTATCAAAGATTAAACTTATAAACTATATTTAAAGAAACGATATCTAAATCATGGCAAAAGAAAATAAAAGCAATATCATCATCTACCAAAGTGAAGACGGGCAGACACACATAGAAGTGCAGATGGACGAAGATACCGTATGGCTATCCCAACAGCAAATGGCCGACCTTTACCAAACGTCTCGAACAAATGTGGTAGAACATATTAAGCACATTTATGAAGATGGTGAACTTGTTGAAGAATCAACCTGTCGGAAAATCCGACAGGTTCGACAAGAAGGAGCGCGCATGGTTGAAAGAGAAATTCCTCACTACAATCTTGATATGATAATATCTTTAGGCTACCGAATAAATTCAATTCAAGCCACACACTTCCGTCAATGGGCAACGGCACGCCTTAAAGAATATATCATCAAAGGCTTCACCATAGACGATGAACGATTGAAGCAGCTGGAGGAGGCTATTATTGGAAAGAGTTACTCGACCGCATCCGTGACATCCGATCGTCTGAAAAGGTGATGTATAGACAAGTGCTTGATATCTATGCTACTGCCGTAGATTACGATCCCCACGCCAAACAATCTATTGAATTCTTCAAGATTGTTCAGAATAAGCTACACTTTGCAGCCCACGGACATACAGCTGCAGAAGTTATTTATGAACGAGCCGATGCCGACCAACACATGATGGGACTAACTTCCTTTAAAGGCGACCATCCGACATTGCGCGATGCAAAGATAGCCAAGAACTACTTGAGCGCAGAAGAGCTCAAAGTGCTGAACAACCTTGTCTCCGGATATTTTGATTTTGCCGAAGTACAAGCTATCAAGCACCGTCCAATGTACATGAACGATTACATCAAACATCTGGATGCCATACTGTCTTCCACGGGAGAAGTTCTATTGATGGATGCCGGTATGATAAGTCATGAACAAGCTATGGATAAAGCTGAAACAGAATATCGCAAGTGGGAAGTGCGCACGCTTTCACCTGTAGAACAAGCCTACCTCAACAGTATCAAAACACTGAATCATAAAACTAAAAAGAAAGGATGACTAAAAAAAAATGAAAACTCTCTATGAACAATCCTTTTCAGACGACTACAGTGAAAGAAAAAGCTATAGAAGCAGCCCATACCGCACAAGCAACTGTCCAAAAGGCTAAACACAGAGTACAGAAAATACTGGATTGACAATAAAAAAGAGCCTCCCCATCAGCGTCGTATTCTGACAGGAAGGCTTATCACTTTGACCTTAAAACACATCACTCAATTAAAAAAGCGCATCAGGAGGAGAAATCTTTCAATTCCTCTTTCAACCGTTTACGGATGAAAAACAGACGGCTCTTCACCGTTCCCATCGGCAATCCTAATTTCTCGGCAATTTCTCTATACTTAAATCCAGCTACAAACATCTGAAAAGGCACTTTCATCTCTTCCGGTATGGAATGTATCACCCTATACAACTGTTTCATATCGTATGTAAATTCGAATCTGTCAGCATCCTCATCTTCTATCAGATGTTGTTGATTGATGGAGTAACTATCATCGATCAAGTTCATTTCGCGAACTGCACGACGATAGTTATTCACGAAAATATTACGCATAAGCGTATACATCCATCCTTTCAGATTTTTGCTATACGTAAACTTCTCCTGATTATCCAATGCCTGCAACAAACAATCCTGAACCAAATCATTGGCAGATTCGCGATCTGCCGTCAATTTATATGCGAAGCGATGCAAATCCGGTTGTATCGCTAATATTCCTTTCGTAAATCTACTTTTTCCATCGTCGTATTTCTTTTCTCTAATTAGTACGATACAAAGATCCGCTTTTTTAGAATCATTATAAATAGCAATTCTTCCGATTAGTTTGGCAATTTTTTCCTTTGCCCCTCTCAACCATTTCTTTTTTTAGTTGTTGATTGGGCATTCACCTAAAACTTAACTCATAATGAAAACAAGCTTTAAAATGGTAGCTATGCTACTGGGGATAGGAATTTTCCCCCTCTGTGCCCATGCACAAAAAAAGGTAATCATCGAAGATGAAGAACCCAACTCAATCATGTTTGTCTCGAAGAACAAAGCAGGAGATGAAATCATCCGAATCATGAACGACCGTTCACAGATGCGTTTTCACGACCCCAATGCTCCCCGCTTCCTGCTCACTGACCAGAAAGGGAAATTCGCCCTCGGCATCGGAGGATACGTTCGTGCAACGGCAGAGTATGATTTTAACGGTATCGTTAATGATGTAGATTTCTATCCGGCATTGATACCACAACGCGGAAGCGGTAATTTTGCAAAGAACCAATTCCAGATGGACATCACCACTTCCACCCTGTTCCTCAATTGGTAGGACGTACCAAACATTTGGGAGACTTCGTAGTTTACACTGCCGGAAACTTCCGTGGCGATGGAAAGACCTTCGAGTTACAAAACGCTTACGCACAATTCCTCGGTTTCACCATCGGGTACAGCTATGGTTCGTTCATGGACCTCTCCGCACTGCCTCCAACTATCGACTTTGCAGGGCCTAACGGTTCAGCCTTTTACCGCACTACGCAATTAAGCTATATGTGTGATAAGTTGAAAAACTGGAAATTTGGTGTTTCTATGGAAATGCCTTCAGTAGACGGAACAACCAACAATGATTTGTCTATCAACACCCAACGGATGCCTGACTTTGCCACTTCCGTACAGTACAACTGGAACAGCAACAGCCATATTAAATTAGGAGCCATTATCCGCAGCATGACTTATTCGAGCAATGTGCATGAAAAAGCCTATTCTGCTACCGGCTTCGGTCTGCAAGCCTCTACAACCTTCAATATTACCAAGAAATTGCAGGCATACGGACAATTTAATTATGGAAAAGGTATCGGTTCCTACCTGAATGATTTAAGCAACCTGAACGTAGATATCGTCCCCGATCCCGACAAGGAAGGAAAATGCAAGTTCTTCCGATGCTGGGATGGTATGCAGGATTGCAATACAATCTTTGCCCGAGTATCTTTATATCCGGAACATACAGTCTGTCCAGACTTTATTCTGAAAATGGATATCCTAGTGAGAATCCCGAATCCTATCGTAAAGGACAATATCTGGTAGCCAATGCTTTCTGGAATGTAAGCAGCAATCTGCAAGTCGGCGTTGAATATTTGAGAGGATGGCGCACTGATTTCAGTTCCGCAACCCGCCATGCCAACCGGTTGAATATGCTGGTGCAGTATTCTTTCTAAATCAGCATATACATAAAAAATTATTTCATTGTATAAAATTGAAGAGGGAGACAGCCATTGAAACGCTATCTCCCTCTCATCATTATTAACTTCGTATTTTATTGAGTTCTAATTTATTTAGAATCTGTAGTCAATGCTAAGACCAAATACTTTGTTGGTACGGCTATATACATTGGTACCAGGCAATCCTGTACCACTATAATTCTTTGAAGTTTTAGTATAATCTTCATAGGTAGTCCACATATAACCAACATTCAAAGCTGCTCTTTCACTCAACTTCACTTTCGCTCCAACACCCAATGTATAAGAGTCACAAGAGAAACTGGTATCACTTTGGAAGTCGTCAGATAATCCGTAGTCTGTAATCTGTCCGCCACAGCTCAATGTCAGTTGCTTGGTTACATCCCATTCAATACCCATTAAATATTCATTTGCTCCCTTTGTCAGATATTTCTGTTTGTCACCAGCCATTCCCGCTTTCTTATCATCATAGAAGTGATACTCTACAGATGCACGCAACACTGGAAGGAATTCATAAGCCACTGCTACCGAAAACATAGAAGGAATATCATTCGGAGTATTCACACCGTCTTTATAGCTACCAACCAAACTCTCTGCCGAATCTGGATATTTCAAATTATTAGTTTTGTTTTCAATATTCAAGTTCGTCTTGAATTCATATTTCGCACCAATATTGAATTTACCAAACTTGGCATCCACACCGAGAACAGGAGTCAATCCCCAACCCGTCTGATCACAATCCAATTCCAGATTCATCAATTCGCCACCACCATAAGCTTCTTTCAGATGAGCATTTAGAAAACCTTTATAACCACCTGTAAAATAGTTCATACGTCCACCGGCGAATGCAGAAAGCCAATCGTTAATTTTATAAGTTAGTCCTAACTGTAAAGAATAGATGTATTGCTTACCATCCATTGCACTATTGATGTCATACATATTGGGAGTCACAAGAGGACTTTGTACACCAGGAGTAAGGTATCCCGGAATACTACCCTGAAAAATCCCCGCCATAGCAGCCGCGTCGAACATAGGCAGACCGTCATCAAACGAAGCCTTTCCACCTCCGCCAGTTATAGCGAAGAAACCGGAAATCGTCCAATCTCCTTTCTTATAGGCTGCGAACACGCTAGGAATGACCGGTGCAGCAGCTTTTCCCTTATAATATTTATTAAATGGATTATCAGATTTTGTTGGTACCGGTTTCCCATCAACATAACCGGGCTCCCATTATTCATAGCAATTCCATTATAAGTATAGAAGCTAGCATCAATATTTCTCGTCTGAAAGGCACTCTGAACACTCAATCCCATATGGAAACCATCATTCGGCAAAAAAGCCAAACCGGCAGGATTGGACAAAGCCCCGTCTATTTCAAAGGTAGCACCACGAGATAGCATACGAAGAAAAGCAGCGTGTTGATTAGTATTTGTCAGAAGACCTCCGGCAAAAGTTGGAATTGAAACGATTAGCATTACAAATCCAATCAAGGAAATTTTTCTCATCTAAATCTTTTTTTAATTATTTCGGGCGCAAAGATACGATATTATTGCACACGAGAGATACGTTTGTGCATTTATTTTCGTTTAGCCTCCTATTTTAATTGAAAAGTAAACTGTTTCTAATGAAACAATTCTCATTATAACCCAAAAAAGGATAAACAATTCACCCTATTTTAGCGTTTACTAGTAAGCAATAAAAACTGAAAATATTATGGCCTATACAATTGCATTTTTCGGCACAAAGCCTTATGACGAGTCCTCTTTCAATGACAAAAACAAAGAGTTTGGATTTGAAATACGCTATTACAAAGGACACCTGAATAAAAACAACGTACTACTGACACAAGGAGTGGATGCAGTCTGTATCTTTGTGAACGACGTTGCCGACGCAGAAGTAATCCGTGTGATGGCGGCAAACGGAGTGAAACTACTGGCATTACGCTGTGCCGGATTTAATAATGTAGATTTAAATGCTGCCGCCGCTGCCGGAATCACCGTAGTGCGGGTTCCCGCTTATTCTCCCTATGCTGTTGCAGAATACACGGTAGCACTTATGCTATCGCTAAACCGCAAAATACCCCGCGCCTCCTGGCGTACCAAAGACGGTAATTTCTCCCTGCACGGTCTGATGGGATTCGATATGCACGGGAAAACAGCAGGTATCATCGGCACAGGAAAAATAGCGAAAATATTAATTCATATCTTAAGAGGTTTCGGCATGAACGTACTGGCTTATGACCTCTATCCGGACTACAACTTCGCCCGTCAAGAACAAATTGTTTATACTTCACTGGACGAACTATACCACAATTCGGATATTATCTCCTTACACTGTCCGCTCACTGAAGAGACCAAATACCTGATAAACGACTACTCCATCAGCAAAATGAAAGACGGAGTAATGATTATCAATACCGGTCGCGGGCAACTGATTCATACCAATGCGCTGATTGAAGGACTGAAGAACAAAAAAATAGGTTCCGCAGGACTGGACGTATACGAGGAAGAAAGCGAATACTTTTATGAAGATCAATCCGACCGCATCATCGACGATGATGTACTCGCTCGTTTGCTCTCGTTCAACAATGTAATCGTCACTTCTCATCAAGCTTTTTTCACACATGAAGCAATGGAGAATATTGCCGCAACCACCCTGCAAAACATAAAAGATTTTATCAATCACAAGCCTTTATTAAAT
>ENA-OQJH01000830-OQJH01000830.1-human-gut-metagenome-genome-assembly--contig:-NODE-830-length-15132-cov-3.509297_pt1 | contig 15132 bp, 23 predicted proteins | sample MGYA00242597_ERZ504763 | MGnify/ENA primary metagenome ERZ504763 (study PRJEB26092, sample SAMD00036359) | human gut metagenome | host: Homo sapiens | study: EMG produced TPA metagenomics assembly of... | reverse complement strand
AAAAAACGATATATTAGATATGACAAATAAACAAATAGTATAAAAAATAATGTCCAAAAGCAAATTTTTGACAACAAAGAAGTGCTCTGTATAATAAGTTTCTTTATCATTATTATAGTTTAGATGATTAAATGTGACTTCATAAGTCAACAGTGGATATGTATCATAATACACACGATAAAAACCATTATAAATCCAATTTATTCGATGCCCACATAACGGTTCGCCTTCTGGGTTAGGTGAGAGTTTTATATTTTCAAAATTTACATAATTATTGTCTTCAAAGTTTTGATAATGACCTTCTGTCTGCAAGTAGTAATAGCGATTGTAAAGACTTAAAATTTTATTAATTGTTTTCTTGTTATTTTGATTATAGCAATCCTTATAATTTCTATCTTCTTTTATAAGGTACTCAAGTGCACTAGTACAACTCTCATCTAAAGAAGGTCTCCAATCTCTCAAATTATATGAAGATTGTAAGTACCCTACAGCTACTGGTTTAAAAATAAACATCTGAAACTTATCTTTCTCTTGATATTTCAGCAAGAAGGCCCTCCAAGGCATATTCTTTACTGCATTCAATTCATATAACTCCCTAAAACACCCCGGCCTTAAACATTTGAACATTGTTGATGTTAGTAGAGGGAATCTGTCATAAGGGAATAGCCTTTCAACAGAACTATAGAAAGTTGCATCTTTTTCATTCCTATTATCAATAAACTGAACTGCATCCATATCCATAGGAACATAAGACGTACTGCCATACTCTTCTGAATACATCAAACGAGATTCTCCTGCCCAATATTCATTTAATTTATCATAGAACTCCTTCTGTAAAGTGTTCTTTTTCTTTTCCACATAACTCTCTGACATCTGTAAAACATGCAAGTGCAAGAAATAGTAAGCTATAGGAAAGAATATTAATACTAAAATACCAATAAAAATTTTCTTCATCTTTACAATTACATTTATTTACGAATAGATTTGGCTTTTACAACTTTACGATAAGAAACATTTTCGTTATCTTTAAATTGAATCATTCTATATTTATTTCCACCAACATAATAAGACCCTCCAGCACCATATGGTCCTTCATACGTAAATGTCACTTCAATATTATGATAGCAATTATTCATATAATCATTTCTTGGGCGAGTGCTCTTTACAAACATCATTTAAAATCTTCATACGAATATTCTACAAAATAGGCATCAGGACATGTTACGTTAAGTATTCTTTTCTCCCAACCAGCTTCATCAAAAAGAGGCTCCAATAATACTTCCATTACAGTTCCCTCAATACCACTAGAAGTATATCCTGCAATAGTTCTTAATAACTCTTCAAAAGCATCTGCAATGGCTTGCATTTTATCTGTCGTATCATAAAACAGTCTCACTTTATAATTATCCCATTTTGAAAGAACTTCATATTTGTTAGATTGTATTTCTTTATATATTGTATTCAATTCCTTTAATTGATTAAATACAATTATTGTGTTGCTATGGTTATTAGGAAATTTCAAAAAAAGATGCAGAAGCATCTAACAATAAATCATTTACCTTTTCCAATTCATTCAAACTTCTGTCATAATCATCTTGTGAGAACGAAGGAATAGTACATATCAAACACACAAAAAATATAAGCAATTTCATTCTTCTCATTTTACAATTAAATTTATTCTACAATCAGAGTATTTAATTAAAGTATAGCCTTTTAGATTACATATACAATAATCATCTAATATCAAATATAAAATTTATTATTCTTCTCAATATCCAAGAAAAGATAATATTAAATTATAAAGCGTGGAACTGTAATGCCACGTCTTTGAATGAAGGTCCTGAGAAAACCTTTGTGTACAGATGTAACAATAGCAGCCCACGCTATAGCGTGAGAACCACTATGCTATTCTTGTACACGTTTGAAAGTTTCTCAGGTTTTCATTCGCAAGAAATAAGCATAACGCTTCTTCTAAATTTTAATATGTCTTGGACAGAGTTGTCTCAATCCGCTTACAAAGATATTTAATTTTATTGAGATACAATCAAATACTATCAATATTACATTTTGAATCCTCTACTTTTTCTTGATTCTTCCGTTGATTGTCGTAAACCTTGCCTTAATTTCTCCCATTGCTCTTTGAACCATTCGCTGATTGGTTGTCGGTTTATAGTCAGCACCAATTTGTTATCATCAACCGAACTTTTCTCCACTTTGAAAACATCATTCTTTATTTCAAATCTTCGTCTATGCTCTTCGGAATAGACTTTTCCATTGCATCTGATAGCTTCCTTTTTGGTCAAAAGACTGTTTACCATGTCTTTGGTAAATCCGATGGCATAGCAGAGTTTTTCCATTCTCAACATTTCTTTGAGCAATGGGAACCAGTTGAACGCTTTTTCAAGAATGGCGTTCAATCGTGATATTTCCTTGTCTTTGGCTTCAAGTTCTTGATGATGTATTTCTTGAAGATTGCGAATCTGCTTGCCATGCTGTTCCTGCATTTGTTGCATCTTGACTTTTAATTCATCAATGCCCTTGTCACGCTTGGCTATTTCATGCCGTAAACTCTCGTTGGCTTGCTCCAAATCTTTCAATTTTCCGCTGCCGAAAAGAGAACCGACGCCACTTGCTATGGCTGTGGCTGCATCAGTGGCTACACTTTTGAGCTTGTCGGTGCGTATCTCCGATTTTACCTGTTTGAGTTCCTGTTCGGCAAGGCTTACCTGTTGCTCCTTGTGTCGCTTGGTTTCCTCTATACGTTGCAGTTCGGCTTTCTGCTTCTCAATGATGAAGTCGTTTCGTTCCAGATGCTCTTTGCCTGTAACAGCTTTTGCCTGCCACGTTCCATCAGGAGAATATCGGAAGCAAGGGTCTGCATGGTTACCATATCCTCGTCATTGAGCTTTCGGCTCTTTCCGGTTTCGTGGTTCATCCAGTCGAAAACGATATGTGCATGATAATTCGGCTTGAACCATCTGCTCCCGACCTGAAAACTTTCCCTGTCTTCCGCTTCCGGCTGACCGTTCAGCCAATGCCCTTCGTCTTTGTGCAGGAAAATTTGTAATGGAGTGATGCCCCAGCGTCTTTGACACTCTTCACCGAATTTGCGTACATCAGCCAGTGTGGTATCCGGTCTGATGAGCAATACTCCTTCACGGATGGGTGAACATCCCGCCACCTTGATAATTTTTCCATTCTTTCCCTTGCGTTCCCTTTCCTTTTCCTGCATGGCACGTCCGGTCTTTTCCTTGACCATTTGCTTGATATTGTCATAATGAGTTCGCAGTTCGGGAGTGCCGAAGTCGGGATTTATCCACTGTTCGTTGTCGGTGGAAAGTTCGGGAACGACATAGATTCTGGACTCCCCGATATTACGCATATACTCGGCAGTCCTTCGGTTGTGCGCCTCGCTCGATGCGATTCTGCAAGGCTTGATATGTATGCTTGATTTTGTTGCCATAGCTTCTTTTCTTTGTTTGCAATTGATTATTCTGCTCGCTTTCGCAGAGGGGTTCTTAGGGGTAACCCATAAGCGGAGATTGCAAAGAGAGGGTCACTCTTTGCTCGGGGTTCTCAGGGGTGAAACACCCTGAGTGGGTCATTAGGGTAAAGCCCTAATCCCCTCGGGAGAGCCCACAACTACGAAAGCGGAGCGTGTAGTTATAGTGGGCTATAACCGAAAGCCGTTTTTCTTTTTCGGTGACTGGCTGCTCACTCCTTTGACGGATTGGACTTGCCTTTTTCTTTCAACCTGTTTCTGTAAGTATTCGTTCAAGTCCTTGCATCCTCTGTAAATCTGCGAAGCGTCCCGGATGTATCGGTCTCTGCCGTATTCCATGCGGATTTGCCGGAGTGTTTCCATTCCTGCATGGTCGTTGTCTAAAAAGCAGTGGATGCGTTCGTAATTGCCCAACGGATAGAGAGCCTTGTTTACATTCGATACTGAGTTCAATACAATGTAGTCCTGCCCGTCCAATTCCGGATAATTTGGGCAGCTCTCTTGTCTCAATGTCAAAAAGGAGAGGTAGTCCATAAATCCCTCGAACACATAACAGGTATTCCTCGCTTTCCCAGACTGTCTGATGTGGGAGATTTCCTTTGGAGCGATGCAGCCCTTGAAATAGCGGTTGCGAACCTCAAACCCACCCGAAGCATTGGGAAAGGCGATGGCAAAGTACCGCTTGCCGTTGTGGGTGAAACGGCTTCACTACATTCTCTTTTCGCCAGTTCTGTATTTATTCCTCTACCTTGCAAGTAGGCAAGCAGGGCAGGAGATGACAGCGGAACAATCTCCAACTGTTGGAAACTCGGCTCAGAAGAGCTTTGCTTGCCAAAAGAAAAAGATACCGGGCGCACGTGCGGTGTCTGTTCTGCTATCCGTTTCAAGATGTAAGGTACATGGTCGGTAGCGTACAGATGTGCAGCCAGTGCAATGATGTTTCCGCCCTTTCCCAAACCGAAGTCATACCATTGTTCACGTTCGGTATTCACTTTGAACGATGCTTCACTCTCTTCCCGAAACGGAGATTTGTACCAAAGGTTGATACCTTGTTGTTTTACTGGTGAATAACCCAAGCTGTGCAGGTAGTCGGCTATTCGTATGCTTTTAGCTTCTTCTATTGTCATTTTCTTGCGGATTTGTTGGTGAATGAAAAAATGATGATTTGATGAATTTGGAATTTAACACACTGTTAAACAGCGTTATATCGGCTCATCTTTTTCTCATCAGATTGCTTGCCAAAAGAGAAATGATGTTTTCTTTTTTCATCAGCAATCGTTGTTGATGAGTGTTTGATGAATACATATCTATCTGTAAGGCAATATATTACTTCCCTTATTCATCATTTCATCAAAATAATTAGATAGCGGTCAGTTGTTCTTTCGTGACCGTATAAAACCGACCAGTTTTCCTTTTCGGCTCATAGTGCACTCACGATGGGGTGCGAACTCATAAGCGGTGTAGGATAGCGAATTGTGTGCGGAAGTAAGTTTCCATACTTCCTGCACAACTTTCCTCACTTGATACTTTTCAACCTTGACCTGTGAATAGAGTAGCAAGGTTACAAGGTCGTTCAGGCAGAATGATACGCTTTCCACGTTCATGTTCGACATGATGTCAAGCAACAACTCGGTCATTTCTATTTCCAGTCGGTTGCGGTTGCTTCGGATTATTTTCTGCAAGGCTGCGGTATGTGTCAGTCTTGGGTTGAACCACATACGGCTTTCCTGTGTTGTGGATAGTTCCCTTTGGGTCAGGAAATAAAGAAATGCGGGTATTTCCGCTTTTAGCTTTTGCAGAAAGTTGGTATCATCACTCTGCAACGGCATTATCTTCCGCACCCAGTAGCGTGTTTCTCCTGCGTCTATGAGTATGGGCAGATATTCGTTGTTGGAACATAGCACGAACTTGGCGAAGAAAGCAATCTCCGTTCGGTCTTTGCCTTTGGCTTCCACCTTGTAGGTGAAAGTGGTGCTCAGGTTTTTCAACCGTTCGCTGTCTTCCCTGCGGTTGAGCAAAACTTCGTCCACAACGATTAGCAGCTTTCCTGCCCAGTCGGAATTGAATTGGCTGCGGAAATCTTCGTTGGTGTTGAAAGTCACGTTGTTCTCAAACACGGCTTTCAGGAAGTTCAAGAACGTGCTTTTGCCTGTGTTGCGTTCTTCTGAAACAAGTAGGACAATAGGCAGCTTCTGTGTCGGCTGTAGATACAGCAGTTGCATATAGTCCATACCCAGCTCGTATTGTTCCCCGAAGATGTGCCGCATCAAGATTGGATGTGGGAGAAGTCCCCCTGCTGCGGTTTATGCTCTATAGGCTCGTAAAGGTTCAGAAATCCCTCAATCTCCTTTTGGTAGTTCAAATGGTTGGGAACGGTGCAAAAGCCGTCATACTTGGGGACGGTGGCAAGATAGTTCTTTCCATAGTCCTGCCGTAATGTGCTGTTGTTCCATACGACACGTTTCTTTTCATAACCGCCATTAGCGCATGGCTGATTGACCACCTTGTACAAAGTTGTTCCTACGCGCATATATTCTTCCTCCTTCATAGGCTTAGATTAAAGGGTTGTGTTCACCTAAAATTCTCTGAATGTCGGATTGTCGGTATCTGACCTTGTTTCCAACCTTTACAGGCTTCAGATAGTTTTTCTTAGACCAGTGCCAGAGTGTGGTATCACAAACACCGCACATCTTTTTCACTTCCTCTTTGGTTAGATACTTCTCCTTTCTTGCTTCCGCAATGGCGGTAGAAAGTTCATGCTTCGCACGGCTGATTAACTGGTTGGAGAATAATAGCAAATCTTCTCCTGTTACTTCCAACTTGATGTTGCCGTTTCCGTTTTGGATAATTGCCAATATGTCTGTCATAGGCTTCTTGAAACTGCCGGTTGTAAGACTTCCCGTTTCGGCAGTATTATAAACGAAAAGCCACTACCCCGATTAGGATAGTGGCGCAAATATATAATGAAAATCAATTGTAAAACAATGATATTCAATTCGTTAAATTCGTAAAAACGAAAAGCGAATTAAACGAACTTCAATTGGATAGATAGGCTTTCAATTCCTCGATGGCTTCATGGTCTTCACCAATGTCTTTTACCAGTTTCTTGCTGTTTCCAAACGGAGAAGTGAGATTTCTGTATGCTTTCTGGATGCCTCTTTCGTGGACGATTTCTTGTTCCTTGAACTGCTCGTACAGTGCGTTTCTGAAAGTCTTGATGGGACACTTCCGCATGAATCGGTATTCCACCAGTGCGATAAACAGTCGTGCTATATCTGTTTCCGTAGCATGGGTTTTCAATCGTGTGCCAATTCTTTCAATCAGTATGTCATGCCTTTCTATCAGAAGTTCTGGCAACGTGCGTGTGTCGGCTTTGCGTCCTGCGGTCTTTGGCTGTTCTTCCTGCAACATATCTGTTTCTTCCTCGTTCATGTCTTCATCTTCTTCTATTGCCCATTCCACGAGAGAGTTTTCCTCAATGGCTTTCTGTTGCTTCCTGAATACTTGCCAGTCCTCTTTGGTTCTCATGCCATTGGCGATGCTTTTTCTGATAATGAATTTGACCATGCCGGAAACAAGCCATTTGTATAAGGTGGGAATATCCTTTCTTTTGGTCAGTTCCTCACCCTGTTCCACCATGCACTCATAGCTTCGTCCGTAATAGAGCCATGCAAGCATGGCAGGAACAATGCTTCTCTTGTTCGGGGTATGAAACTCATTTACTATCTTCTCGGCAAGGTCTGATTGTAAAAGAACATTTTCCAGTTCCTCGAAATCAGGGTTTCTATCATCACCTATTCTCTTGCGTGCTGCTTCTTTATATTTGGGAACAAGCCTTACAGCCGTATTGAAAATATTGAAGAATCCTTTGAACTTCTTGTCGTTCATTTCTTCTACGAAATCGGCATATTCATCCGGATGGCTGTCGAGCCATTCCTTTATCAGTCTTTTGAAATTATCATATTCTTGTTGTCCCATACAAGTATCAATCTAATAGTTTTACAAGGTCTTTCTTCATTTCTTCGTCAATATCCCTGTATCGTCTGAAAGCTTTACTTCCCTCCTTGTGTCCCGACAGTGCGGAAACGAGGTTCGGGTCTTTCACTTTTTTATAGATATTGCCGATAAATGTACGTCTTGCCAGATGGCTGCTTGCCACTTCATAAATTGGTCGTTTGATTTCGTTGTGCGTCAACGGATCTAAGATTGTTACGATGCGGTCAACTCCAGCCAACTTGAATATCTTTTTTATGGCGTCATTGTACTTTTGTTCGGATATGAACGGCAACAGTTTCCCCTCATATTCTTTGTAGCGTTCAAGGATTTCTTTCGCCTTGTCGTTAAGTGGAACGCGTACCGTAACCGGATTCCCCTCTTTGGTTTTCTTGGGAATATACTCTATGGCTTCATTGACCACATTTAGTTTGGTCATTCGGTACAGGTCGCTCACCCTACATCCTATCAGTGTCTGAAATATGAATATATCCCTTTGTATTGCCAATTGTGGGGTGGCAGAAAGGTCTGCATTAAAAATCCTGTCCCTTTCTTCGAGTGTTATATAATAAGGTGTGCCGTATGTACACTCTTCTATCGGAAACTTGTCGAAAGGTCTGTTTGTGGTGCATTTGTTATCGAAGCACCACAGGAAGAATGTGCGTATTCTTGAAAAACAGTCTATCAGCGTGTTCTTGCTTCTGGGCTGTGGTGTCCTCTTTTCGGGAATGGCTTCATAAATGCTCGGGTAAGTTCATAGTACTGGTATTCGTTCTGAAAGAATCCCACATATCCCGAAGCGTGTCAGGTGTTACCAAATCCACGTCAAGGATAAAGTCCTTTTGCCCTCTCTTTGTTGTCCTTACATATAGTTCATAACGCAGTAAGGCTCTTTTGACAACCCGGAAATTTTTCTTTCGTACTTCCGACAAAGGGTGCTTGTTTAGAAATTCATCGAATAGTTCTCCAATGGTAGGCTTGATAACTACTTCCTCCGGCAGAAAATATTTTTCAGGATGGTAAAATTTATCAAGTGTTGTTTTTAGCCATTCTTTGTCTATTGCTTCCTTTTCTTGTTGATATACCTTCTCGATATAGGTTTTCAACTGGCGTATCTCTTCATTTATATGGGTACGCATTTCTTCATTACAGACAGCTTTCGTTTTTACACATTCGTCTTTATCATCCCATAGATTGGGATTGATAGCCAACTGAGTAGGAGCAACGGAGTCTAACTGCCTTCCGTTTCTAAAGCGTACATAGATTGTAGCCATGGATTCTGTATCATATCGCTTGGCTGCTTTTTTAATGATAAAGGTTACTTTCATAGACTTACAGGTTGAATTTTACTCTGCTGCAAATATAAGTATTTTCCCCACATTTTCCCCACGTCTGCTGAGTATTTTGCAATTCGATTAACTTGGATTAAAATTTAATTAGATTGTAACATATTGAAATATAGTGTAATTGCAGTATTTTTCTGCATTTTTCTTTTTCCCTACATTTTCCCCGCTTTAATTATTTCAAATGCGGGTCTGGGTACTGAGGCGGAGAAAGTTGAAAAACTCTCTCCGCTTTTCTTTTCTACTCCTCGTAACTCGTTGGTTTGCTGATAAATTAAATCAAGCACTTTGTTATAAGAATTGGTTCGATATGTTTTTCCGTCAAATTCGATTTTTTCGGGAAACATCGAACTTATTAGCTTAATCTTCACCCCTACAGACGCATTTCTTATATAGCTATCTATATTGTTTATCAGATTGATAGAGTAGTTTAGTTTTGGTTCGATATTACTACGGTTAGGGTTCTCACGCATTTCAACTTGTTGTTGTATGGTTGAGGCTTCTTTGGTGTATCTCTCCAACATTCTGTTATATTCTTCTTTGGTTAAATCTCCGTCCAGATATTTATCTTCAATGCTGTTGATGCGTTTTTGGACAGTAGAAAGTTCATTTTGTAGTGCTACTACTTCTTTCTTACTTTCTCCTTTGCGTTCGTTTTGCAAATCCTTTAGAATTTCGTTATACAAGTTCAATACCGTTTTATTGGGCTTTAATTGGGCTGTGTATCGAGCGAACTCTTCGTTTACGTTCTCTGCTCTCATTCTTATATGTTTTTGATTGTTACAACAAAAGTAGTAGGTGTATTTGCCGCCATTGCCCGAACTTGTCGCACCAGTTAGGGCACAACCACATACGGGACAGATTAAAAACTTCCGCAAATACAAATCGGGATTTATGGCTTTGGATAGTTTGGGTGTTTTCTTTCTTTTACCGTCCAAAATCTCTTGAACTTTATAGAATGTTTCTTCGTCTATAATTGCTTCATGTTCACCGTTTACATAATATTCGGGTTCTCCTTTGTAGGCTGGCACACGAATTTTACCGATATAAAATTTGTTACGTAGCATTTCAAGAAATGAACTTTCGGGTATATTATATCCTTTTCTAGCAAACTTCCTACGGATATAGCAAGGTGTTTCAATACCTTTAGCCACTTCTTTAAACATGGCTTGTATAAATGGTGCTGTATTGGTATCTATTTCTACATGGGTTTCATGTTTGCTAATACGTACATTCTTATATCCTCTTGGTGCTTTATTAGCACATTTTCCTTTTGCCAATGTTCCATGAATACCGTCCATTGTGGCTTTTGACCTCTTGATGTTGTCGCATTGTGCCGAGCCTATGTGTACTCCCAATAATAGGGGCCAAGTGTCTGAATTGAAGTCTAAAGGTGCTTCGATTGCATTTGGTTCAACTCCCAATTTAAGTAATTCTTTTAGGTTCTCACTGGCACTGATAATGTCTCGTGAATATCTATCCCACCGCAAGAATAGCAACTTATTCACTTTGCCTTTGTTCTTACGTATGTAGCTCATTATTCCTTGTATGACAGGGCGTTTTTCAAATGTTTTAGCACTCTCATCCTCTCTGTATGGGATATTGTTAATGATGTTATATCCCATTTGGTTACAATATTTCCGTAGGCGTTCTTCTTGTACGTCTAAGCTGGCTCCTAATGTTTGTTCGTCTGAACTTACTCTGCAATATATTATTACATTCATAATTCTTGTTTTTTAGTTAATTCTATTTTTTCATTCTCTATCTGCAATTCTGCTAATAGGTATAGATACTGTCTAATTATTTTTACATTCTCATTATCGTATTTCTTTTTACCTTTATTGAGTATCGCTGCGCATTGTTCCAATGGTATCATTAGATACTGGTATTATTGTGTTGCAATGTATGATGCAACTTATTCTTACACATTCAATCAATCCACAAGGCAAGTAAGTGCTTAGGCATGAATGTGTTTCTTGCCCCATATATCATTGTTTGAAGTAAAAGATATTTTCTTTAAGTGAATTGATGTACCAACATTGCAAATATACGACCTATAGATACGATTACCACTTTTGATAATTAAATTATGTTAATTGGGTTAATTTTCGCAGGGTGTTGATACTTGTTCCCGTCAGTTTTGAGGTATTTCGCAGTGAGTACCCTCTTTTCAGTAATCTTAATTCTTCTGCATACTCTTCCCTCATAACCTCATCGCTTTTCGTATATCCAACTTTTCGCCCTACCTTACCACCATTGCTACGGAAATTCTGGTAACCACTTGCAACACGTTCTCTAATAGTCTTGCGTTCCATTCGTGCTACTTCGGCAAGTATAGTAATAAGAAACTGGCTCATAGGATTGATTTCTCCCTCTGGAGTAAGCGTTTCAATATTATAATTTTGAATGAATACTGATACTTTGTTTTGATTGAGTATCTCTATAGCTTGCAAAACTTGTAAAGTATCACGTCCAAGTCTGGACAATTCGGTTACTAGTACCTTATGTATGTTGTGTGAATTGATATAGTTTATCATATTCATTAATTCTATGCGTTCAGTATTCTTTTTCGCTCCAGATACCTTTTCTGCAAATACAGCCTCAACAGTCCAGTTGTTTGCTGAGGCTAATGTCTGCAAATCATTTATTTGACGTTCATAGTCTTGTGTTCCGTTGGTGCTCGATACTCTTGCAAATATTACTACTTTTTTCATGGTGTTACTTGTTTATGATGCAAAGATAGTGATGTATATTTAATATAAATCATTTCTGGTGTTAAATAAGGCTAGAGATATGGTAAATATTAAATATTTATCATTCTTTGTGGAGTAAAATATGCACAATATGGATAATAAACAAGAAAGAACAGTTGTTCACGTTGAATATAACGGACAGCATTACTATTTTGGCTCACTCTCTGCAATTTATACGAAATTCAGTCCTAAAGACTTGGGTATCGCATTGGGGACATTAAGAAATTATGGATTGAAAGAAGAAAAGCCGTACCAGAACTCTCTGTGTACTATAAGAAAAGGTTTTTTGATAACGATGCCTAAAAAGTAAAATAGCTATTCTACATCCAATAGGTCTTTTAGTCTAACTCCTAAAGCAAGACTTATTTTATATGCGTTTTTTATTGTTAGATTGGTGCGCCCTGCTTCAATCCGTGACATATTAGCTTTCTCAAAGTTGCATTTAGCTGCCAAGTCTTGTTGGCTTATTCCTTTTTCAAGCCTTATTTCCTTTATTTTATCTCCTATTTTAATAAAAAGTTGCTGTTCATTCATTTTTCTATAGTTATCATTTGTGATAACAAAGGAAAGGGCTTATCTTTGCAGACTGGTTATCATATATGATAACTGATAAATTCTTAATTAATTAAACTCTTATAAGATGAAAAAGAATGTATTTATTTTGTTTGTAGTTCTTTTAACTACTAGTGTGTTTATGTCTTGTTCCAGTGACGATGACAATGACAATGGAAAAGTTGAAAATACCATTATTATCAATGGTAAAGAGTATCTTAATGATGAATCTGCATCTGTGTCGTACAACTCTTATAGCCAGTCTATTAGTTTTGAGGCAGGCTTTAGTAATCCAGAAAGTCTTATGGATATAAGTTACTTTACGATTGCAAGTAATGATGCTGCTAGTGTAGATAAGCTAACCAACGGAATGGAACTTAATGCTAAAGTTAAAGAATTTGTAAAAAATACAGATTTAGGCTCTAGCTATACTTATACTACGGTAGGTGGAAAAGTCGTTGTGGATAATGTTACCTCTGAAAGTATAACGCTTCGTTATGATGATTTTAAGTTTACAAAAAATGGTGGTGAATATACGATAAAAGGTAGAGTTCTTTATCATAAGAATTAATCACAATAATCTTTTAGATTAGAGTGACACAAAAAGAAGTGTATCAAAGGGTCTTATATAGATTATTTTGATACACTTTTTTGTTTTGATACACAAGCCTCATCAAAGCAACAGATTACGTATCTTTTCAATAGGGTTTTCACTGGTTGAGGCTGATGTCATTGCATGATAAACCGTTTCAAACTTTTTTCATTCGCTTACTAGCACCACTACGTGAGTTGAACTTGCTTCTAATATCTTGCTCCAGTAGTTTTAAATCACCATTGTACCTTTCGAGAATAATTTTCATTGCCCAATTTTCGTAATCATCAAATGTTGTGTTTGGCATATTGGCTGTAGAATTACCGAAAACCTTGTCAAATTGAGTAAGGATAGGGTTTGTATCGGAATTTAATACACTGAATATTTTGGTATCGGTCAAATTCAAATAGTTCATTATCTTTTTAACTGTGTTTAATGTGATTTCAAATCTGGTTTTCCCTTTGAAATAGTCTATTACTGATTGTGGTTGTGATAGGCTATTTAAAAAGTCTTTATTGTGGCTGGTACATATTTCTTTTTCCTTATTATACAAGGTGATTGTTTCCGTACAGTCTTTGGATTTCACATCTTTAGTAAAAGTGATGCCCTCTTTATCGTAATGTGCCCACTTGAAGCGTCTATAGTTGGTTACTTGTGAATTAAGAATGTTCAGAAGATTATCACTTAGAATAAGGTTTGCATCATAAGTTACATCTACTGATGTAATTGCTCCATTGGATAAGATACTATCTACATCAATATCACAAATATGTAGTTGGTTTATATTGGTTAGACATTCTTTGATAGTATCTCTTGAAATTAAGTCTGGATATTTTTCTTTCAAAATCTTACTGGAAAATTCAAGAGTTAAGGTTTGTTTATATAGCTGACAGCTATATAGAGGTTATAAGGTATATTTATATCATCTTTTGAGCTATAAAATATACCTATTTCTCCCCACTACGTGAATGAAACATTTCATTGAACTTCACTTTAGTGTTGAGAAGATATTTATAGTTGGATTTGATTTTAATTCTATCAAAAGTGATTAATCGTTTCTTTTCATATTGCGATTTCATTAAAAAATTAAAGTTATTCTTTTATTCTTGTGGGAAATGTACTCTGTAGGCTACAATTTCCCCCTTTGATAATGAAGTAATCAAAGGGTTATGAAAAGAGAGGGGTTATTGCCCCTCTTTTTTTGTTTTATCACTTGGGTTATCATCTGTTTTGACTGGTATAGTCTTCCAGTAATTAGTCATGCCTTGTGATATTGCTTGGATATGCGAAGCTGACTTGCTTCTACCTCTTAATGATTGACTAATTTTCGCTTTGGTATCGTCTCCAAGATTACGATACATTCTTTTTCCTATACTATCCATATTAATTGATTTTATACTAGATAAATAGTAAAATGAAGTAAGAATGTAAAGAATAGTAGGTTGATTTCACAGAAAAAATATCTGGACCAGAAAAATTTAGATACAGAGTCGTTTGTTCTTATTAACCATACCTGCTAAAATAAGGTATTTTAAGAGCCGAGTTACGGTGCTATGTCTTGTCTATTAACCACATAAGAGATAAACCTTAATTCACTTACAAACTAATATGTTATTTACCATACTTGCTTTGTATCATTAAATATTTTATCTTTGTGGCTGAGAAATAGTTAATTTGAAATGATGTAATCTAAATATAAAAGGTAGGCTTTTATATTGGTATCCATTCCCGTAGTTCCCAAATTAAGTCCAAATCATGTAGGAATTGGTTCGAGAACAGAACGGTTAAGGGTACTGAAGCGGAGAAAGTTGAAAAACTCTCTCCGTTTTTCTTTTCTACTCCTCGTAACTCGTTGGTTTGCTGATAGATTAAATCAAGCACTTTGTTATAAGAATTGGTTCGATATGTTTTTCCGTCAAATTCGATTTTTTCAGGAAACATCGAACTTATCAGCTTAATTTTCACCCCTACAGACGCATCTCTTATATAGCTATCTATATTGTTTATCAGATTGATAGAGTAGTTTAGTTTTGGTTCGATATTACTACGGTTAGGGTTCTCACGCATTTCAATCTGTTGTTGCATGGCTGAGGCTTCTTTTGTATATCTCTCCAACATTCTGTTATATTCTTCTTTGGTTAAATCTCCGTCCAGATATTTATCTTCAATGCTGTTGATGCGTTTTTGGACGTAGAAAGTTCATTTTGCAGTGCTGCTACTTCTTTTTTACTTTCTCCTTTGCGTTCACTTTGCAAATCCTTTAGAATTTCGTTATACAAGTCCAATACCGTTTTATTGGGCTTTAATTGGGCTGTGTATCGAGCGAACTCTTCGTTTACGTTCTCTGCTCTCATTCTTATATGTTTTGATTGTTACAACAAATGTTATGTACGGTAA
>ENA-OQJH01000829-OQJH01000829.1-human-gut-metagenome-genome-assembly--contig:-NODE-829-length-15134-cov-2.983075_pt1 | contig 15134 bp, 15 predicted proteins | sample MGYA00242597_ERZ504763 | MGnify/ENA primary metagenome ERZ504763 (study PRJEB26092, sample SAMD00036359) | human gut metagenome | host: Homo sapiens | study: EMG produced TPA metagenomics assembly of... | reverse complement strand
ATTTTTTCTTTGTGATCCCCGGAAAAAGAGAACGTTCCACGGTACCCATCCAGAAATCCGTCCAGTTTTTCCAACCATTTCTCTTTTGGTATTTTCATGCCGCATTTTTGTGCCATGACAATTATTTTTCGGCCAGATGACGGATCAGAACCGGTCTTAACATGACAAATAAAAGAAGAATTACGAGCAGAACATTTAAGGAAAGTCCCACGATATACCAGAAAAAAATATCCGCCAAGATGCTCTTTCAGTAGTTTCTGCCAGAATAACAGGATCATCATTCCGACGACCGTCAGCACAAATTTATAAGCTGTCGCAACAGCCATCAGCACCGCGGTTCCCTCCGGCAGAGGAATACCGTCCCTTTTCATATAATAAAGCTGCATGGGCTGTCCTCCCGATGCAGACGGCGTGATCCCGGAAAAAAAAGAACCCGGCAAATGAATATCCAACACACTGACGCACATGTACTATGATCCCGACACTTCGAAGCAGAAAACAGATCATACAGCCTTCCGCAGCAACAAAAAATACTGAAAGGAACAATGCCGCCCCGACATATACCGGCTTCATTCTGATTAGTGTAGATTTCAGTTGTGAAAAATTTTGTCCACGCAGGACTACACCAAATGTAAGCATCATGATCGCAAGAAACAAAAAAAATTCTTTTCCATATTTTCGGTCTGTACTCTTACGTTTCATAAGCAACCGCCTGTTCTTCCCGCACGATCAGATCTGAAAGACGTCCCTCAAACACCACGCGGCAGTTTTTGTATTCACAGACATCCTTCGGGGTGACCAGTGAAAAATGTTTCTCCGATATGAAAATCCCCTGTTCCCCTAACACTTCTGCCAGATAAGATGAACATGTATACTGGTTTTTCAGGTAAAATTTCCGGTGGCAGAGCAGGGCCAACAGTCCAGCAGCCGCATAGTGCATATGGAATCTGTTTTTGTAATCCTTATGCAGGCGTTCACGGATCGCTTCTTTCTGTTCACCGGTGCAGTCCAGTTCACAGATCCGGTACTCAGCCGTCGGAACGCCCCCGCGATCTGTCTGCTCCACTCGCGCTCAAATCCTGCAATTAACGGGATATACGGATTTCTTCTTCCAAAACTGTAAGCTTCCGACAACTGTTCATCAAGTGACAGTACCACATGAACGTATTTCTGTCCCAGATAATGTCTGATCAGAGATGCAAAAAACCCTGGTGTGTCCACTAATGCAATATATATGTGTGCCATATTCTTTGGTTCCTCCCTGTTTTTCTATTTTTTGCATTTTACTGAAATCTGTAAACTGCATTCGCAAGACGGTAACCGCCAATGGTCAGCCGCCTTCCAACTGCTCCGGGCAGATCCGTCCATCCGCTCAGACTCGCGTATTTCAATTTATAGTACAGTTTCGGATTGGATGTTTTGATATCTCCCCACAGATTCTTTCGCTTTTCCAGTGCTTCCTCATTTCCGATCAAAAGCAGGTGAATCGATGAGATCGCCATCATGATCGAGATATTGCGGTACATATACGATGCCAGTTTTGGTTCCTTCTCTTTTATTTTTGTAAGATCTGCCCCCGCGATCACCATTCTGGTCACTTTCATCTGCTGGTCGATCCGCTTTTTTAACATCTGCTCGTTGACAGACTGGTCATCCCTGCCAAGATAATACTGGTACAGATCAATATCCATATAAAAAATATTTCTGACATACGGCAGCGGGCAGTAGGCAAACAGATTGTCCACATAAAACGTATGCTCCGGCAGAACAATTCCCGACTGCAGCAATATTTCCGTGCGGTAAACCAAGGCATGCATGACCAGATACTGGGACGGCAGGAAATGCCCGGTCTCACTCCAGGGGCAGATTTTTTCTGCAGGAAACACATTCCCGTATCCCATACTGCGCGTTATCTGCTGCTCCAGATGATTGTATACATAGTTGCAGACAAACAGATCCGGCTTTTCTTCGCCCTCTCCCGCCTCTTTGCAGTAATATCTGATTTTTTCTAAAAGTTTCTGATAGGCAGTTCCGTCCAGCCAGTCATCGGAGTCCACCACCTTAAAATAAACACCCCTTGCGCAGGCAAGTCCCGCATTGACACCGGAACCGTGTCCACCGTTCTCCTTATGTATCACTTTCACAAGATCCGGATATTGTTTTTGATATGCATCCGCGATCTCCCCTGTCTTATCCTTTGAACCGTCATCTATAATAATGATCTCCACATCTTCTCCGCCCGGCAGAAGCGATTCGATACACCTCGCCATATAACTTTCAGAGTTGTAACATGGAACCACAAAACTCAGATATTTTTCTCTGTTCTCCATCCTAAGCTTCCCTCCCTTTCCTTTCACAGATAATCTTACGGGAAAACTCTTAAGAGAACGGACAGCTTTTCTTAAATATTTTCGAAATTATTTCTAAACAAAATCGGAATCATTTTACGATTCCAGTAAAATGGTTCCGATCTTATATCCTTCCTGTTCTATTTTCTGATCATTTGCGAATGTGATAAAACTGCCGGTCGCCGTATCCCGCACCGCAAAATATACACTGTAACATTCCACCGTCATTACCCACCGAGCTATATTTGTTAAAAAGTTCTCCTTTTTTTCTGCTTCATTTCCCCCGGCAAGTGACGCAATATCCCCTGAGGGGATTCCCTCATAAATCGTCTGACCGGTTTCATCTTTCACAAGGAATACCGGTTCACACTCTTTATAGACCGGTGCAAATCCGACATTCTTAAGTGACACTTTTATCTCTGTCGTATCTTCCCAGAAATCATGCTGCATAAAAACATCCGACAACACCAGACGGTAACCTAAATGCCTCTCTATATACGAAAGTCCTTCCATCCCGTCAAAGCAGTCCGATGTCTGTACCGCAGATGACGCCCACTTTTCTAATACAGCCGCATCATAGTCCTGATTCAGATAAGTCACATGCATGGTTTTTAAATCCGCAATAGCGCACTCTAAATCATTATATTCATTGTCTATGATGACCTCCCCGCCATTTGGCACACGGGAACACAATTTTTCCTGAAAAGCAAGTTCTTCCATGCGGTTCCACGCCTGATCTGTACCTGCCTCTGCGGCACTTTTTCACCATAAGTACCACAGTCATTGCCGCTTCCTAACATTCCGTCATTGAACAGTCCAAGCCTGTCATACAGCGGATTTTTACGATCTTCCTGCAAGTCTGCATCTGCACTTTCCAGGATCTTCCGCCACTGTACCGGTGTCCGCACTGCAAGATACATCTGGCTATCCGTCGATTTTACAAGCTGTTTTGCAAGCTGCTGTAAAGACTGCTGATCTGCATACTTTGTCCCATTGAGTTCCCCCCAGTTGCCGACAAAGAGCCCCTGTAATGTAAAAACAGAGTCACTGTATTCTGTTAATATTCCTCCAACCTGCTGCATATGTTTTATCACAAAATCGATACTCTCCGGTTCATACTTCTCATTTTCCCCATTCCAGTCATACAAAAACCGTACGATCCAGTGCTCTTTTGTCACAGACATCGCCTGAAAAAGTCTTTCGATATTCTGCAGACCTTCCTTTGATATTTCTTTGTCCCGGTATTCCCTTAAATTGATCTGCGCCATGGCAAGGGCATGATCTGTATCTTTTTGCATCTGCCTGTCTAACTGCTCACTCATATCCGCCGGTTCATCCGAAATCAGGAAACCATAAATATGATAAAATCCACGATTCGGATTCCAGATTTTCTCCGTAGATTCCGTAAAAGTCTCCGTGGTAAGCATTACCTGCCAGTGAAAATAATCATGTATCCCCACAGCAATTCCGGTGATCATTAACACAAACAAAATGAAAAACAGTAATTTTTTTCTCATCTTATTCCTCGTATTTATTCTTTTGAAACAGCTTCATCTTCGTTACCAGCCGGCTTCGTTTCTTTGCATTTTTTAAGATGGCAATACTTGATATTCCACGAAGTTTCCGGTTGCGGTATACAAAACCGAAAAATGTCCTTACCCACAGAATGGGATAAAGTATTTTATACTGCCCGGCTTTCGGATGGCTTAGGTGCATCTGATGATGAAACTCCCTGATATAATCAATCCATCCTGTTCCCCTCATGGCTACCATGCGTTTTGAATCTGCTTCACCAAATTCCTCGGCTTCCATGATCTCTGTAAAAACTCTTCCAGGTAAGCCTCCTCTTTCATTGCCCCGGCTTCTCCTGCCTTTTCCAGAAACTGCACCTTGTTTTCTGATAATCCCAGATATCTGACACAAAATAACGTAACCACGCATGTAAAATTTAAGATGCCGCATTCTCTGACCAGTGTTAAAAATTGCTTCCTCCTCTGCCGTACATCCATGTTCCCAGAATACAACCCAGTCGCAAAGAAGTTTTAAGCCAAATCCGGAACGCAAAAAATGCTGCAGCATATGTAATAACAGATAAAATGCCTGATATGATGGCGAGGCCAGGAAAAAATCCACTCCCATGGCATTTTCAGTAACCCTGTTTTCAAAAAAATCTTTCTGACATTTTTCCAAAAAAAAAAAATGTTCACTTCCGTTGAATCAAACGGCTCCACTAATGCACTGTGCAGCTCTAAACGGATTCCTTCCGGGCTCATATAAGTAAGATGGTGATTTTCCTGATGTCCGCTCTCTGCCACAAATCCATGCACCTGCAGACATCTGCCAGCCTCCTGCGCCATCTTTCCGTTCTCAACTAAAAGATCAACATCCCCCGACTTGCGCAGTTCCGGCACCGGATAAAGTCCTGCTACGCCGCTTCCCTTTAATAATATCGTATCAATTCCCGCATCTTTCAAAAGACCTGTCACATACCGGCTCATAAAAAGCAGACGGTAGGACTGCCATACAGTCTGCGTACTTCTCTCCTGCACTCTTTTCCAGTCTGCCCCGTCCTCTGGCAGAATATTTTCCAATACGTCATACAAAAGCGGCAGCACACGATGACGATCCGCTATGGAAAGAATACTTTCCCAGTCCGTTTCCTGTTGTTTTAATCGTTCCCATTCCTGCTTTAAAGCTGCCTGATTTTCTACATGCGGTTCTGCATGTAGTGCTGCATCCAAAAGACTGCACAATATAATTTCTTTCTCTTTATTTTTTTCTTCCATCTGTCCACCTCTTTTTCCATATAGCAAGTGCTTTTCTCTTTACAATTCCAAATTCTTTTGTGTGGCAAAAGCAAAGAAGCATCACAAGGCTCGGCACCACAGCACATATGAAAAATCTCTTTAAAAATACGATCACCCTTCCACCATCCGCAAATAAGCAAAGCCGGTCTGTTCCATACCAGATCACACCGGTTACCGCTGTATAGATCACATAGCGGACAAAAAACGGAGCCACCTTCGCATGCAGTCTGTGTCTGTACAGCACATATGGTTCCACCCATACAGAGGTGAGCATGGTAGAGAGAAATGTTCCGGCAAACACTCCGAATGTTCCAAATTTCCATACCAGAATCAGTGAAATAGCAAGGTTTAACACCGCTTCCACCAGTGCTTTATACCGGTCAAACCAGAACAATCCAAGCGAGTCCCGGAATGTCAGCACCGCTTTTCTCGTTCCATTGATATAAAAGTTAATACATAAGATTAAGACCACCGGCATATCAAACAGATACTGCTTTCCGAAAGCGAGCTCCACAAACGGATTTAAAAGTTCATACAAGCAGATCGCCGCCGCCCCGTAAAGCCAGTTTCCGATAAAAAAAGCAGTCTCAAAAATGCTTTTTACCCTGCCCTCATCTTCTGTAGCTCCCAGATTACCAACACTTGCGGTGATTCCCTGAAAAATCTGGTCTAACACCTGTCTGACTGAGCCGATCAGAAGGAAATAATTAGAATAAATGCCAACACTGATGACGCCCACAAAAGAAGAAATCAGCAGATTATCGGTATTATTGACCACCACATTTCCAAGTTTATGCATCAGCATGGCTTTTATATTGCGGAATATATCTTTTCTTTCATCCTCCGGCAGCTGCTCTTTCGTTTTCTCTTTCAGGTACGGATACATACGATCCGCCTTTCGGGAAATGCAGATATTAGAGAGCAGTGTACATACAATATAAATACTCAGGAAAAAAATAAAGTTGTGTGTCGTAAATAAAATGACGATCTGACAGATATCCTGTAAGATCAGAAATGCCGTCTGGTATAAAAGAACAATATAGTTTAACTGATGCACTTCGATCAGGGTACGTTTATATACCAGCAGATAAGAAACGACTGAATTTGCCAGATATAAAAAATAAATCAGCATCAGATGATCAACATCCGGCCGGTTTTCATGAGAACATCAAAAAAGGGAATGATCGACAATCCTAACACTACCACACAGCCTGCCGTGATACGATAAAATGTCCTAAACATCCGCATCAGGATCTGCTGTTTTCTGATATCTCCCTGTGCGATTGGACGATAGAGTGCATAACTGATCGCCGTTTCCACACCAAGCTCTGTCAGTGAGAGTACATTTAAGATATCCGTGAAAAGTCCATTGATTCCGACATAACTCTCACTGAGTGTGTGTGTAAATACCACACGTGTCACAAACCCCATCAGAATCGCAGCAATCCTTGAGATCATGGCAACCACGGTATTCATGGTCGAATATTCTGTTCTGCTCTTCTCCATATGTGTTCTCACCTTTCTTTCATTTTTCTCAGAGTTTCTATCAGATTATTCAAATTCTGCGCAGTGCAGCATCCGATAGACCGCACCAAACGCCCTCACACTGACACTGATCACACAGGCACTTCCCTTTAAGTAAAGAGAAACCTTTTTATCTGTAAGATATTGTGGCAGTTTCTGCCTGACGTATTTTTTTATTTTTCTGCAGTCTGCAGCAACATAATTGCCATTCCGGCTCATTGCGGCAGCCATCCCCATCAGGTCAAACAGATAATGGTTCTCAAATAATTTTTTATATTGGGGATATCTGCGGGAATACACATTGCAGTAATCCTCAAACATCATCATTGCCTTCTGGTATATCCCGTCGTATCCACGATTACATATGCCGGATTTTCTCTGCATATAGTAATACTCCGCTTTTGTTCCGCACACAATCGTGTCACACTGTTCTAATACCAGGCAGAACATCTCGTAATCTTCCGCAAACGACAATTCCGTTGAAAAACGAATTCCGTCAAGGACCTCCCGCTGAAACAACTTGTTCCAGACATAGGCACGCAGGTAGCTTCTCTCATGCAAAACACCAAGCGCTTCTCTTCCGTTCATGCAGACCACATCTGCCGGACTTTCAAATTTTTTCCCCACACCGGCATCATATTTATACCAACCGGAGCATGCAGCAATCTGTGCTTCATGCGTTTTTAAAAGCCGGATCAGATAGGTATACATATCCGGTTCTAATACATCATCCGAATCAACAAATGCGATATATGCGCCAGCCGCCTCTTTCAGTCCTTTATTTCTTGCACCGGATACACCCTTATGTTTTTCGTGAAATACCCTGATCCGTGCATCCGTCATCTGAAGTCTGTCACAGATCTCCCCGGAACCATCATCGGAACCATCATCGATCAGAAGGATCTCCAGATCCGGATACGTCTGGTGTGTAATACTTTGCACGCAGTCTTCTAAATAGTTTTTCACATTATATACCGGCACGATCACACTGATCTTATCTGTTTCTTTCGTCATGTTTTTCCATGCTCCCTTTTTATCTGAGATACAACCGTTCTTCTCCCCCTTCATTTGCAAAACGGATTGCCACGTTTCCTCTGCATCTTGTCAGTTTCAGAAAATATCTGTCCTTCTTCTCATCCTGCAGTCCTGACAGCAGAAATACGATTTTTACCGTCTCCTGTCCTGCCAGCATCCGAAGATCATAATCTGCCTGATACACTTCTTCCGTTCCATCCTCATTCTCTCTTACAAGTGCAAGTTCTGTTTTATCACAGATATTTGAAAATCCTGTATTGGCTATCTCCACTTCAATCCTGTCCGTATAAAATACTGCACTCCCTGCCACAAAACGATACCCCAGATGTGCACCGATATACTGGTAGAAACTGCCCCATTCCCCATATTCCATCTGCTTCCACCGGTTCAGAACCTGCTCTTCATGGATACTGTTCAAATATGAAACCCGCAAATCACACAATGCCCGCAGCATTTCCTTTGCAGCAGGATTCTGACCGGAAAGCACCTCGCCTCCAAACGGGATCTGACCACAGGTTTCCTGCATATAACCGATTTCATCTGCAATGCACCAGTCCTCTGTCCATGCACTGTCCGCACGACGTTTCACTCCAAAAGTTCCCATGTGATTTTCTGAGCCAAAAATCGCATCATCAAATACCCCTGGTACTGCTTTGTCATTCTCATTTGTCACTGCCATACGGCAAAAAGACGGTTTCCTGAGCGCGATTCTGATGTCGGGTCCAATCGCCTTCCTCCATGCAGCATAGAGTTTCCGGATGTATTCCTGATCTAAAAACTTTGATCCATGCATTTCTCCCCAGTTACCGATAAATAACCCCTGCGTGATAAGGATATCGCTCTCATATGCACGCACAACAGCTCCAAGCTGCCTCATATGAGTTAAAACAATGGAGAACAATGTCGGTTCCCGTTCCATTCCTTTCCCCTGTGTATCATACAAAACGCGCAGAATGATTTCTTTTCCCCGGCTGTGAAAACATTTTAAAATTTCATCTGCATATTCCAGTGCCTCTTCTGAAAGGCTCATTCCACGAAATGCCCCGATATCAAACCGTACCAGCACTAATGTTTCATCATCCCAGTAAGGCTGATATAAAAGTCCATCTTTCTCTCTTTTATCCAGTGTAAATGTATAAATATGGTACCATCCTCTGCCCGGATTTGTACATACTTCCCTGCTCTCCTCCGGAAATCTGACTGTAAAATGTTTTTTATTTCTGTTCTTCCAGAAAAACATCTTCGTTCCCCGCCCCCGCATCAATTTTTAATACTTTTACACGGAATACCACTCCGATAATCGAAAACACCATGCGAAACATATAAATAACCGGTTTCAGTCCGGAATGCATACTGACTCCCGTCTGCCTGTTGTGCATGACTGCCGGTATCTCTTCCACTTTAAATCCAAGCAGCAGCATCTGAATGATCATATTTGCATCCGGATACTTATCATCAAAATGCTTATATTTAGAATAGTACAAAAATGCCTTCCGGCTAAGTCCCTGGAGTCCTGTCGTCGGATCACAGATATGACGTCCCGTCGTCATTTTGATCATCTGGCGGAACAGCGCATATGCCAGTTTTTTGGTCACGGAAACCGGAAAATCAGAACTCCCCTCCATAAATCTCGATCCAAGCACGATATCCGGATATCTTCCATCTGCATCCTTCTGCCGGAGTCTCTCATAAATCTTTGGGATATTGCAGACATCATGCTGCCCATCCGCATCCATCTGTATCACATATTTGTATTTTCTTCGTATTGCATATTTATATCCAAGCTGCAGTGCACTGCCATAACCAAGGTTAAACACATGCGTAACTAATGTATGGCCATGTGCCTTCACCACCCAGTTTGTTGAATCAGAAGATGCATCGTTCATAACAAGAATATCCGCAATGGATGAAATTTCCGGCTTTTCCAGCTCATAAAGCACCGCTTCAATATTCTTTTCCTCATTATAAGCAGGCATAATAATCAATAACTCTTTTTGCTTTTTCATTTCCATCCCACTCCTCTTTTTTGCTGTATGTATTTTTTCTGTCAGCGAAACAGTAAACCGGTAAGCAGCTCCATATCTTTCTCATAGACAACATTTTTCTTAAGAGATGCCTCCCGATACCGGTTTCTCAGTTTCTCATCTTCCATCATCCTGCATACAGCTTCACTAACCGCTTCCGGTTCTAATCTGCATAAAATACCATCCACGCCATTTTCGATCTGTTCCCGGTTACTCTCCGATGCAATGATTGGAAGTCCAAGCGTCTGCGCCTCCTGTATTGCAATACTTTTTCCTTCAAATCCGGTCGCATGTACATAGATATCTGCACTTTTGTAATACGGATACGGATTTTCCACAGAACCTGACAGAATAAAATCCTCCTGTAATCCCAAAGAATCGATCAGATGTTCGAGTCTCTTTCGTTCCGGTCCTTCTCCGAGAACATACCAGCGGACATTTTTATGTTTCTCCTTGATTTTTTTCATCGCCCTGATTGCTGTCGGGTAAGATTTCTGTTCCGTCAGCCGGCCGACTGTAAGAAGCCTGATGCCATCAAAATCATCAGAAAATCCGCCGGGCAGCGATGCTTTTGTTTTTATTTTCTCTGTATCGATAATATTATGAAAAACCTTTGTCCGGCCGGCACATTCCGGGTAGACTTTTAAAAACTGCTGCTTTACATCCTCCCCGATTGGGAAAATGGCGTCGTATTTCAGATAGCAGTCACGGTCTAACTTTCTGGTATAGCCTGCCTTTGTGTAATCAATATGTATGAATGCCGCCTTTTTCTTTGCACGGACATGATCTGCAACGTAATATGCAGATCCACCCTCTAAATAGGCAACTGCAAGATCATATTCTTCCGCAAAACGTTCTCCTCCATCGGAGAGCACACGCCAGAGCAGCTTATCCGGCAGCACCTTCCGCCGTTTTAACATATCCGCAAGTGATGACAAAAGATATGGCAGCAGACAGAATACGGTACCCCGGACGAACATGGTCTTTAAAATCGTCCTATACATAAAATGTCTTCCCTCTTTCTGCAAAACCGACAGAGGCTGATAAGATTTATTTTTCAGCAGGACCTCTTTGGGCAGTTTTTTCACCAGTTCCCCCTGCCCCATCAGAACATAAAGAGAGATCTCATACTGCACATCTTTTGTCTTTTCATTTTCCTTTTCCAGTTTTTCAAGCAGTTCTAAAAGTGCCATCTCAGCACCGGCTCCGCCTAATGTATTAATCACGAACAATATTTTCTTTTTCATCCACAAGCCCCTTCAGTTCCTGCAATATTCTTTCATTTTCCTGATTGAGCAGTGATACCTGCATCGCCAGTTCCTGGTTTTTTACCACCACAACAGACACTGCCATACTGATTTTAAATAAAAACAGGATTATAACAACAAACACAGCAAATGCAAACAGTACCACACTTTTTGCTCCATTCCACAGGTATGTGGCTGCATCCGTACTTACCGCAATGCCAGATACAAGAAATGTCGCAGAAACAATCGCCCAGCCAAGTCCGATCCCATCCGTCAGTTTCTGCCTTGCATACATAAAAAGATCCAAAATGAGCAGAAAAATTCCAAAAACAATCAACATCATTTTCAATATCATGCTTTTATACCCTCTTTTCTGTCATAACTTTTTGCGGAAGGTTTTCTTCCCCGCTTTATCTTAAACAATTCACCCTGGCAGAAAATATGTACATCCATATGGCGTTCCACCCAGCGAAGCCTGAAATATCCGACGGTAAAGCCAAAGAAACTTCCCATGACAAGTCCTGCACCATACCAGATATCAGGAAGCTGTTTTGAAAACAGCGTTCCAAAAAACGTACCCAGACAAAAGCAGACCGCCGTTAAAAGTGCTCCTGTCATATCATTAAAATAATACAGAAAAATCAGTTCCGCATACAGCAAAAAAAGAATAAAGTAACCGGCTGCAAGACACGGATAAATCTGCATCACAAGTCCTGAAAAGCCCATTCCCGGCAAAAATATCACACAGAGCAGATAAAGCACGACCGAGACAATAAACTGGATTCTCACAAGATTCATAAGTTCAGACGCAAGCTGGCGGAACATTCTGTTTTTGCATTATTGATATCTTCCCATCTGCCACCGATAACAGCCTCCGAATATGCCTTGTACCTCTCATGAAAATGCATTTCCACGCGGCTGATAAAAATGATGGTCGACGAAAGATTCGTAAACATTGCCAGACAGGTCGCCATATCATATGCAGGCGCATAGACAAACGTATGTGCCACCGTCATCTTTAAGTCCGTCGTCCAGAATATAAAATTATGTATATACAATCCTAACGTATACAATAGGTTTGTCGCAATAAGGTGCCAGTAAATTTTGAAATAATGAAGCACCTTGCGGTACTGGCGGCTGTTCCTTTTAAAATAACTCTTAATCGTTGCCGCTGATATCGCCGCCGTCAGGAAAAATCCGATCGTAAGTGAAAGAAGCATGCTGTATATGATGTCCCTGTGAAACACTTTCACGAGCAGCCACGCAAGCCCAAATGCCGCTGCCATACCCATCAGGAAAAATAATGATATTTTCTGATAGTCCTTGCAGATCGACAGATACAGCATGGAATAAAATACCAGAAGAAGCGATATAAAGCCGCAAAACCCGGTAAACACAAACACCAGATCCACCTGCCCCTTCAGATACTCTCTGACACAGAACGGGATTGCAAACAGACACCCGAAACAAATATTTAAAAATAATCCGACATCATAACATGGCAGGATATCTTCGTACTTTTCCTCATAAATAATATCGGACATATATCTCGATAATACAGCATTAAACGGTGCCGCAACCAGCAGGGAAAATATAAAAATATAAAGTACCGTGCCTGAAAATAATCCTCTTCTCGCATACCCTACTGTCTCGTATCCAAGAAAATGGCTCATTAACATCACATTTCCGATCACGACAAACATGGGTGCGATCGTGACCATGGTACTGTAACCGAATCCTGCCAGATTTGCAAGGATCGTGCGCCTGTCATAAATTTTCTGAAGTTTTACGCCTATTCCTGCCATAGATCACACATCCCCTTTCTTTCCCTGCACTCTGCCTTCATCCTCAAATTGCCGGTAAATCTGCCGGTATGTTTCTTTCATATCCTCCACAAGATACCGGCTCTTTAGTCTCCGGTATCCGTTTTTTCCCATGCCAATCCTCTTTTCTCTGTGGCATGCCAGATCTACCATCGCTGCCGCAATCTCCTCCACATTCATGATATGTGTAATGATCCCGGCTTCCCCAAATGAATCGCCTTCCCCGTAGATCAGCCCCCTGCAGTTGCCTACATCCGTTGCAATCACCGGTTTTTTTGCCGCAAAACTCTCTAAGATCGTCAGTGGCTGTCCCTCACTGATGCTTGTGAGTATGGTCATATCCATCTTCCCAAGATATTCTGTCACATCGACTTTTCCGGTAAAGATCACATCCTCCACGCCAAGAAGATCCACCAGTTCAAAACATTCTTTGGCATATTCTTTTTCCTCATCGGATGGTCCCATGATCCACAATGCGAGTTTTGGTGCCTCTTTCTTGGCATAAGCAAAGGCTCTTATCATCGTTTTGACATCCTTGATCGGCGCAATTCTTAACACCGCTCCGATATTGATGGTGTCATCTTCTTTTCTCTCTTCTTCAAGACATCTGACAAATCTCTGATCATCAATACCGTTCGGTGTGATCTTTATTTTTTCTGCCGGACATCCGAGTTCGATCTGAAGTTCCATGGCATGCTTGTAAAGACAGGTTACCTGATCTGCATACCGGTATGCGAGCAGGGACATTTTTTTAAACTGTTCGATCCAGATATTTTTATAGATACCGCCTACCACTTTGCACGGATCAGCTCCTCCTCCCGCTCCCTGGTATAAATTCCATGCTCCGAAACCATTAGTCCGCATCCATATCTTTTTTTTGCCATGCTTCCGATCACTCCCGCATATCCGGTCGCAACACAGTGATAAAGATCCGCCTCGGGCAGTTCCATTTTCAAGGTCAGAAACAGTGGCAGATAAATGGAACGCATGGTCCAGAGGAAATCAGAAAAAACAACCTGTGGATATCTGAGCTGATAACATTCCCGCACAGCATTTAAAAAATCTTCTCCCATCAAAAGCGCGTTCAATGAAAAATTTTTCTTTTCAAACAACGTAAACAACGTATCCCACTCAACATCCCGGTTTAAAAGTAATGACCGCAGTGCCTCATATTCATTCTGACGCAGATGCAGTTTTTTATTTTTTTCCTGCTCTACCCAGTCATAATCTTCCAGATAAAGCTCATAAACTTCCGACACATTTTCCGGCAGTTCATAAACAAATTTTCCTCTGTATGAACGGTTTGCCACAATCGCAAGCACCACGAATTCTATGTCGGGAAAAGCTTTTATCATACTGTTGATCCAACTGGAAACGCCGCCCACCACATAAGGATAACATCCCTCTGCTACAATACATACTTTCATTTTCAATCCTCGTAATAAAACAATTGCTTTTCTTCTTCCTCACTCAACCGGATTTTTACCTCATCCTCTTCTGCACAGATCAGGTAAACACCATCCTCCACTACAGAAAAACTTCCTCCCTGTATATCCTCTGCTTCGCGTGTTCCCGTATGCAGTAAAAACCATGCTTCCTCTTCTAATCCGTCAACATGCAGGGAAATCATATTATCTTCAGATTCTGCTGAATAAGAAAGTGCCAGAAATCTCCTTATCCTCTGATCGCTCTTTGAGATCGTTGTCTCATCAAATGCCGTAAACGGTTTCTGATAAGTACAGATATTAGACGCTGCTTCCTTCGAAAGGATCTCCCACGCATCATCCTTTTTCTCCGGATATGCTGCTGCAAGCAGATCCCATACCGTATTCGAATACCCCAATGCGGTCTGGATACATCTCTGTCTGAAATCATCCATAAATGTATGATTCACACCATCTCCGGTAGCACGCTGCAGTGTCACCTCTTCCCCTGCAAAGGAAACGATCGGTTCGTCGCTGGTCTGTGATTCCCTGGTTACAATCGTCCTTATTCCATCAAGTTCCTCGCATTCCAAAGCATCCCCCAGTTCGTCTTCATTTTGCAGGTATAATGACTGAAAACAATAATCTGGTGCCTCTTTTTTCCAAAACGTTTCGTCTTTCTCCATTTTTTCCGACAACCCGGTTCCAGATACATTGCCGGATGAAAGTCCTGCCTCCCCGTATTCTTCTTTCAATAATTTCAGATAATATGCCACTTCTCCCTCCGTGGCTCATTTTCATCTCCATAATCAAACTGCGGTGTCATCATACAGGTCAGTTTTGCATCGATCTTTCGTTCAATTGCGACCAGCGACGGCCAGATGATTTCTCGAAATAATGCC
>ENA-OQJH01000828-OQJH01000828.1-human-gut-metagenome-genome-assembly--contig:-NODE-828-length-15144-cov-7.428448_pt1 | contig 15144 bp, 22 predicted proteins | sample MGYA00242597_ERZ504763 | MGnify/ENA primary metagenome ERZ504763 (study PRJEB26092, sample SAMD00036359) | human gut metagenome | host: Homo sapiens | study: EMG produced TPA metagenomics assembly of... | reverse complement strand
TTTTTTGTTAGCTCCTTGCTACATTTGGTATTCTATCAAAACTATAGTGAATTGTCAACAGTTTTTTCTACAAATTTGAAAATTTTTATTTGTTCACAGATTTTCCTGCACTTTTGACAATTCACCGTAATTTTTCGGTTGTTTTCCCATCTCACGAACAGACCTCCCGCACTTTACTGCGTATTCTCTGCAGTGCATTGTCGATTGCCTTCGGCTGCTTTCCAAGTTTTTCTGCAATCTGCGTATAATCGTACCCTTTCAGATACAATTCCAGCACCTGGTACTCAAATTTGCTGAGCCGTTCTTTGATCCGCTCATGCATGCCGATTACGTTTTCCCGGCTGATCATGATCTCCTCCGGTGTCTCCTCGTCCACCAGGCGCAGCTCCTGCTCGGAAACCGGTTCGCTTAACGAAACGAAGCTGTTCAGCGGTTGATGCTTCTGGCGCTGGGACGATGCCACTGCAGAATACATCTGACGGTCGATGCACAGGCCGGCGAAGGTGGCAAACGATGCCTCCTTCCCCGGTTTGTAGTCACGCACTGCCTTAAAAAGTCCGAGCATGCCCTCCTGGATCAGATCCTCGTGATCTCCGCCCACCAGTACAGCGCCCTCGCCCTGGTCCGCACCAGCGATTTGTATTTGTCGATCAGATAATCGGTAATCTCGCGTTCTCCTGCCCGCAGACGCGCAATCAGCTCCTCATCCGTACAGGTATCGTAATCTTTCACCATCATATCTCTTGTATCCTTCATCTTTCTTCCGCCGGAGCGTAATGTGATTTTCCGCAATTTCTAGCAGCTTCTCTGTCTTACAATCTCATAAGCGAGCACGCCGGCTGCCACGGAAGCGTTCAGAGAGTCGATATCGCCTTTCATCGGAATTGTGGCTGTGAAGTCGCAGTTTTCTCTCACCAGACGGCTGACACCCTCTCCCTCATTTCCGATTACAAGGCCGATCGGTCCTTTGAGGTCGAGATCATACATTCTCTGTCCGTTCATGTCCGCGCATACAAACCAGATGCCCTTTTCCTTCAGCATTTCCATGGTCTGCACCAGATTCGTCACCTTTGCCACCGGTGTGTAATTTAATGCACCTGCCGACGTTTTGGCAACGGTTGCTGTCAGGCCGACTGCGCGGTGCTTCGGCACGATGACACCATGTGCGCCTGCCAGGTTTGCGGTACGGATGATCGCACCGAGGTTATGCGGATCCTCAATGCCGTCCAGCAGAAGGATAAATGGCGGCTCTCCTTTCTCCTCTGCGCGCGCGAGGATGTCCTCAACGGTTGCATAACTGTAGGAAGCCACCTGTGCAATGACACCCTGATGCTTTCCGGTGGTGGACAGCTCGTCAAGACGTTCTTTTTCTACATAATTGATGATGGTATCGTGTTTTTTCGCCTCACGGATGATCGTGCGGATCGGGCCGTCCTGGCTGCTTGCAAGGACGAACAGCTTGTCCACGGTCTTGCCGGAGCGGAACGCCTCGATGACAGCGTTTCTTCCCTCTACCATGCCGCCTGTAAACTCCTCATCCGCCTGCTGTACTTCCTGTTTTCTGTCTCTGTCACGGTAATCTCGTTTCCCCTTAAAGTCACGTTTTTTTCCGTCTCTTCTCTCAAAGTTTCTCTTGTCGTTTCTGTTGTTTTCTCTCATATCATTCCTGTTCCGCGGTCCCAAAAGCAGTGGGAACTTTTGCTTTTTCAAAAGCCCCACTGCCCTGCCGCTTCTTTTTTATTTTCTGAATCTTATCTGCTCTCACACTTCGCCAAGTCCTGCCCGGATCAGGTCGATCATCCGCTTGTAATCCCCTTTCAGGTACAGATACCCCATCACGGCCTCAAACCCGGTTGCCCGGCGGTAGTCGATCGTGGACGCATTTTTTGCCTTGGTATAGGATTTCGCATTTCTGCCTCTTTTATAAATCTGTTTTTCCTCTTCGGTAAACAGCGGCTCCAGAATTTCAATCATCGCCGACTGTTTCTCCGCCTTTACAAGCCCTGCCGCATGGCGGTGCAGCTTGTTGACCTGCATATTTGCTTTCCGCACCAGAATCGTGCGGATGACGATCTCATACGCAGCATCCCCGATGTAGGCCAGCGTAAGCGGCGAATACATGCGGATGTCATGCTGTTCCAGTCCGAATACCTCCGAAAGATAATCCTTCTCCCCGAAAACCGCCTCTGGAAAAAGCTCCTCGTTTTCTGTCTCTTTGCCCACTTCCGTCACTTCTGTTCTGTCCTTTCTTTTTTCCTCATCTGACGCAGCTCGCCCTCCAGCTCGAGCACACGGTTCGTAAGCTCCGTATTCTCCTGCTGCAGTACTTTGATATCCTCGAAAATCGGGTCCGGCAGATGAATGTGATCCATGCTTTTTCTCGGAATCCGCACATCATTCTGCTTCACAATGTGCCCCGGCACGCCGACGACGGTACAGTTCGGCGGAACCTCCTCGATCACAACCGATCCGGCTCCGATTTTGGAGTTTTCCCCGATCGTAAACGATCCGATGATCTTCGCACCGGCGCTGACCATAACATTGTCCTTCAGCGTCGGATGACGTTTCCCGGTCTCCTTACCATTACCGCCAAGCGTCACGCCCTGATACAGCGTCACGTTGTCTCCGATAATGGCTGTTTCTCCGATAATCACACCAGAACCATGATCAATAAACAATCCCTTTCCGATCGTCGCACCCGGATGGATTTCGATACCGGTTTTTCTCGCTGCCCGCTGTGAAATCCACCTGGCCAGAAAGTAATGGCCTTTCAGATATAGCTTGTGCGCCCGTCTGTACTTCAGCATAACACGAAATGAAGGATACAGCAAGACTTCCATGGGAGAATGTATCGCCGGATCCCGCTCCTGAATCACCTGAAATTCCTCTTTAAAATACGCGAAAAAACTCATCTTTCCTCTCCTTGCCTCCTGCCAGGACTTTTTCAGATTTTTATTTCTTACCACCTTTTTTGCCCGAAGGGCAATATTCAAAAACGGAGCTGTTTCATCTCCGATAAAGACGAAATAGCTCCGTGGTTCCACTTTACTTTAAGGGCACACCTGCCCTCTTCTTTTCTTCTGCATAACGTGCAGGACCCGTGCCGGACTACCCACTTTTTCCGCTTCACCCGGCCAGCTTCCGGACGCACTTCAAAAACCCTCGTTTCAGGCAGCTTCCAGCCCCATTTGTCTGCCATTCTCTGTGAAACAATTCTGATTTTCTACTTTTTCCGTTCCAAGCCTTTTTCTGTTTCCGTTTGTTCTAGTTTATGCAAATTTTTCTCGTTTGTCAAGCAAATTTCCGCCGGATCCACTTGCTGATTTCGACCGCCGGAATGACAAGCAGTCCAAGGCCGATCGCCACATCATATTCCAACGCGCTGATCCGCTCAAAACCGAACGCACTCGACAGTGCCGGGATGTAAATGACGGCGGATGTGAGGACAAATGAGAGTGCCATCGCGCCCCACAGATACTTGTTCTGATGCTTCATATGGAAAATAGAACCTTTCCGTGATCTCATATTGAAGGAATGGAAAATTTCCACCATAGAGAGTGTCAGAAACGCCATCGACATGCCGTCCGGGCTGTTGACGATTTCCCAGCGGCCGGCTTCCAGATAGTGGCCGATGAAGTAGGACGCCAGCGTCAGCACCGTAATCACGATGCCCTGAAACGCAACATCAAAGCCGAGGCCGTCCGCAAAAATACCGTCATCCGCATTTCTCGGCGGGCGTTTCATGATGTCTGCCTCACCGTCCTCCATACCGAGCGCCAGCGCCGGGAAGCAGTCCGTAATCAGGTTGATCCAGAGCAGATGCACCGGATTTAAAATCGTAAAGCCCATCAGCGTCGCGCAGAAAATCGACAGCACCTCGCAAGGTTCGATGCCAGAAGGAACTGAATTGCCTTACGGATATTATCGTAGATTCGTCTTCCTTCCTCAACCGCTACGATGATCGTCGCAAAGTTGTCGTCCGCGAGCACCATATCTGCCACGTTTTTCGTCACATCCGTTCCCGTGATGCCCATTCCGATGCCGATATCCGCACGCTTGATCGACGGCGCATCGTTGACTCCGTCTCCTGTCATCGCGGTGATTCTGCCTTTCCGCTTCCACGCATCGACAATCCGCACTTTATGCTCCGGCTGAACGCGTGCGTAAACAGCATATTCCTCGATTCTCCGGTCAAGCTCCTCATCGCTTAACTGGTCAATCTCGGCTCCCGTTACCGCTTTCCAGCCCGCCTCCAGAATACCCAGCTCTTTTGCAATAGCAACCGCTGTGTCTTTGTGGTCACCCGTAATCATCACCGGACGGATGCCTGCCCCGCGGCATTCCCGGATCGCATCGACTACTTCCGGCCGCACCGGATCAATCATACCGCAAAGTCCTAAAAAGCAGAGATCCTGCTCCAGAAAGTCCGGCTCCTGGGAGGACGGCATCTGGTTCCACGCTCTTCCTGCTGCCGCCAGCACGCGGAGTGCCTGGTCTGCCATCGCCTTGTTCTGCGACAGGATTTCCTGCCGGAATGCTTCTGTCATCGGCTGTTTTCTGCCGTCACGCCAAACGGAGGTACACCGCTTCAGAATCTCATCCGGTGCGCCTTTTGTGCAGGAAAAATACGTTCCGTCGTTTGCGCGGTGGATCGTTGTCATGCGTTTCCGCATCGAATCAAACGGCGCTTCCCCGACACGCGGATACTGGACGGACAGGCTCTTCTTCGGGCATCCCTCTTTCTGCGCATCGTTGACCAACGCACATTCCGTCGGTTCTCCGACTGCCTCGCCGTTTTCGTCCGGCTCCGCATCGGAGCAGAGTGCCATGACGGATACGAGACGTTTTATATCACTTCCCTCATGTTTTACCACGGTCATCTTATTCTGGGTCAGCGTTCCTGTCTTATCCGAGCAGATCACCTGCGTACAGCCGAGCGTCTCGACAGCCGTCAGTTTCCGGATCACCGCATTCCGCTTTGACATTTTGGTCACACCGATGGAAAGCACGATTGTGACAACTGCTGCAAGTCCTTCCGGAATTGCCGCTACGGCAAGGCTGACGGCTACCATAAAGGTATTTAAGATGTTCTGCGGCGTCACGCCTCTTTTAAAATGCCGACAACGAAAATCACGGCACAGATGGCGAGCACCATCACGCTTAAGATTTTGCTGAGCTGGTTCAGCCGCTTCTGCAGCGGTGTGCTCTCATCCGCCGACTGCGTCAGAACATGGGCGATTTTTCCCATCTCGGTTTTCATACCCGTTCCGGTGATAACAGCGCGGCCGCGGCCATAGACAACGGTGCTTCCCATATAGACCATGTTTTTCCGGTCCCCGAGCGGAACCTCGCTGGCTGCGCCGGCGTTCAGAACATCCGCTGTTTTATTGACCGGGACAGATTCTCCGGTCAGCGCTGCTTCCTCGATTTTCATGCTGGCGCTCTCTAAAATACGGCCATCCGCCGGAACAGCATCGCCCGCTTCGAGAATTACAATATCACCGGGTACGAGCTCCTCGCTCTTTTCACTTCCATTTTCCCGCCGCGCATCACCTTCGACGTGGCTGCCGCGATCTCCTGCAGAGCTTCAATCGCTTTCTCTGCCTTGCTCTCCTGCAGAACACCGAGCACCGCATTAATGATGACAACGGTGAGAATAATGACCACATCAGCGTACGATTCGCCTTCATACGCCGATGTGATGCCGGAAATCAGCGCTGCGGCGAGCAGGATCAGGATCATCGGGTCTTTCAGCTCTTCGAAAAACCGCTGCAGATTGCTCTTCTTTTTTCCCGCCGCCAGCCGGTTCGGTCCGTGTTCGGAAAGCCGCCGCGCAGCTTCCGCCTCGGAAAGTCCCTGCTCCGTTGTCTGTAACTCATCAAGAATCTTCGAACTTTTTTCCAGATACTCTTTCATTTCCATCCGTCCTTTCTTCTGAAAACGCTTTTTTGCGTTCCTATGATAAGTTCCCACTGGTACACCGGTCTCTTTCTATATAGAAAAAGACCTATCCGCACCATATTTGTTGATACAGATAAGTCTTGTCATTTCATACAAAGCCAGAAGAAATGCTTTTTCTTCGGTTGTTGGCCTTATAGCGTCACGTATGCCGCCGACTACTCCCTTATTCTTCTTCCAGTCTACACATCTTCCGCCTTGTGCAATCGCATTTCTCTTTTATTCTTCTGCGTTCTTTGCGCATCCTGGCAGCCGCTGCATCCGCCTGCGATCCGGTCGTCCGGCATCAGGTCGAGTGCCTTGGAAATGCAGCAGATCGCCTGTGCGGAAATTCCCTCTTTCTTTCCGGTAAAGCCAAGTCCTTCCTCGGTCGTTGCCTTGATATTGACCTGATCCTCTTCGAGATGAAGCGCCTCCGCCACATTTTTCACCATCGTGTCGATGTATGGCAGGAGCTTCGGCTTCTGTGCAATAACGGTTGCATCGATATTTTCAATCAGATACATCCGCTCCTCGAGCATCTCACCCACTTTTTCAGCAGTTCGATGCTGTCTGCGCCCTCATACGCCGGATCATTGTCCGGAAAATGGCGTCCGATGTCCCGCAGTGCTGCAGCGCGAGAAGCGCATCCATAATGGCATGGACCAGCACATCTGCATCGGAATGTCCAGAAGGCCATATTCATACGGGATTTCCACACCGCCCAGAATCAGTTTCCGGTTTTCCACCAGTTTATGCACATCGTAACCCATTCCTACTCGCATTGTTCGTTCCTCCGCTTCGTTACTTTCTAGTTAAATCCATACAGCTTCTGCGCTACCTTGTAAGCATAGACTGCAATTTTCTGTCCCGGTTTTGATTTGCTGCTCATAACAGTTCCGAAAATGCCGTGGCGGATGCGGAAGTAATCGGCTGCATCCTCCTGCTTCAGGTATCTCCACAGATCGTTCTTTTTCTCGAGATTTTCTTCCGTTCCGGAGCGCATCATCATCACGGAAGAAACCGTCATAATAATGGTCAGATAGCTGATCATATATTTCCGCAGGTACTTCGACAGCCCTTTCTGTTCACCAAGGTAATCGATCATCAGCTTGTTGACACGGATCTGCTGGTCAATTCTGCCGATCATGACTTTCTCGTTAACCGACTGGTCGGCTCTTCCAATAAAGTAGCGGTAGAAATTGACATCGAGATAATACATCGTTTTGACGTACGGAAGCGGAATAAACGCAACCAGATTATCCACATAGAAGGTGTGCTCCGGTAGCTTCATGCCGCACTCTCTTAAAAGAGAAGTCCGGTAAATCAGCGAATGCATCAGCAGATAATGTGTTTTGCCGAGAGCTTTCGCCTCATCCCATCCGAAAAAGCGGCCTTCCGGCAGCGATTTCGCATAGCGCATCACACGTTTTCTCTTGGCGCCCTCTTTTTCATACACATAGTTACTGATCAGAAGGTCGAGTGTTTTCGGTCCGCGTACGACTTCTGCCAGAACATTTAAAATCTTCTGGTATGCCTCTGGGTTTACCCAGTCATCACTGTCCACAACTTTAAAGTACAGACCCGTCGCATTTTCCACACCCGTGTTGACTGCTCCGCCGTGGCCCTTGTTTTCCTGATGAATCGCTTTTACAATCGTCGGATATTTTTCCTGATAGCGGTCTGCAATCTCTGTGGTTCCGTCCTTGGAACCATCGTCCACGATCAGAATTTCTACTTCTTCTCCGCCGACCAGCAGCGAATCGATACATTTCTCCATATATGCTTCTGAATTATAGCATGGTACTGCAATTGATAAAATCTTCATCTTTTTTTCTCCCTGCTCTTTTTTGCTCTTCTGCCGTTTCAGGCACGTTCCAGATCTGTATATTTTGCGTATTCCGCAACGCAGACGGAATGGCATATCTTTCAGCCGCGGTTTTCGCATCCGCAAAAATCAATCCGGCTTTTTCTTCCCCTTCCTGCTCCACATCGTTTCCTGCAATTTTAATGGCGTATCCTGTGATATGCCACTCGACATGGGAAAAAATGTGCTTGTACGGCGGCAATGCCTGAATATGAAGCGGCGTCACGCCGAATTTTTCTGCCTCTTCAAGTGCTTCCTGTTCGGAGAGCACGCCATCGAAGTTCGGGAACTCGTAAAGTCCCGCCAGAAGTCCTTTTTTCGGCCGTTTCCGCACTGCTGTGTGCGCACCGTCCAGAAATAACAGAACGGTTCTGTCTTCGATTCTGCGCGGCTTTGCGCTCTTTTTAAACGGATATTCCGTCCAGGTCTGATGCCGTCCCGCCAGACACTGGTCAAAAAGCGGACAGACTTCACATTTTGGTGCTCCGTTCGGCAGACAGACCATTGCGCCGAGATCCATCATCGCCTGATTGAAGGCTCCCGGATCTTCTGCCGGCATGATTTCGGTCAATTCCGCTTCCACGCGGTTTTTCACGGACTGCTTTAAAATGTCCTCACCGTCCTCCCGGAGGCGTGCCATCACACGAAGCACATTTCCGTCCACCGCCGGCACCGGAATGCAAAACGCGATCGATGCAACGGCTCCCGCTGTGTAATTTCCAATTCCCGGAAGTCCTTTTAAGGCTTCGTAATCTGCCGGAAATACACCGTCATACACTTCCATAATTTTCTGTGCGGCCTTCTGCATATTCCGCACACGGTTATAGTAACCAAGGCCTTCCCAGAGCTTCAAAAGCTTTTCCTCGGGACAGACCGCAAGTGCTGCGACATTGGGCAGTTCACGCATAAACCGCTCATAAAACGGCTTGACCGCCTCCACCCTCGTCTGCTGGAGCATAATCTCGGAAACCCAGATTTCATACGGGTTCTTTTTTTCTCTCCACGGCAGCACTCTTTTATTTTCGCCATACCATTTCAATAATGCTTTGTGATTGTGTCCTGCATAGTAATCTCCTGTTAATATATCATTCTTATTTTGCCACATTTTCCTCCAAAATGCAAAATAAACATTGCGCTCTCACGTGTTTTTGATTAAAATTAATAAATACTTTAAAAGAATAACCAAAACCCTTAAGATATGGAGGAAAAACTCTTGATCGACAGTATTATTTTTGATGTGGACGGCACCCTGTGGGACTCCACAGACGTTGTTGCCGACGCATGGAATCAGATTCTGAAAAAAGAAACTGATATGACACCAAACCTCACCGGAGCCGTGTTAAAAGGCCTGTTCGGCCGCCTGCTCCCGGATATCGCCGCCGTCATTTTCCACGAATATCCAAAGGAGCGCCAGTTAGAACTGATCGAGGCATGCTGTGCCAAAGAGCATGAGGCACTTCTTGCGACACCGGCTCCTGTTTATCCGGGACTTGTCGATGCACTTTCTATTCTTTCCAGACATTACCCGCTTTATATCGTAAGCAACTGCCAGGCGGGCTATATCGAAGTTTTTCTGGAAGCACAGGCCTCGGTCACTATTTCAAAGGCCATCTCTGTCCTGGCGATACCGGAAAGGCAAAGGCAGACAACATCCGTACAATCATCGAACAGAACCATCTGCAGCACGCGGTCTATGTCGGCGATACCGACGGCGACTACAAGGCGACACACGAGGCCGGAATCCCGTTTGTCCATGCCGCATACGGTTTTGGTCAGACCGAAAACCCGGACTACACCATCACTTCCCCGATGGATCTTGTCACACTGTTCGTACCGGAAAATTAATTTTTAACAGTTTCTTTCTCATAAAAAATACGCATTCCTGTTTTGATAACGGAATGCGTATTTTTATGTTCTATTTCTTCTTTTCTCAGCTCTCGCCCTTACCTGGGTAATCATCGTCACCCGTATGGTCTCCCTGATCCGGTGCGCTCGGTTCCGGTGTCGACGGGGTCTCGGTCGGTGCTACGGTCGGCTCCGGCGTAGACGGGACCTCGGTCGGTGCTGCGGTCGGTTCCGGCGTAGACGGGGTCGATGGAGTTGATGGGGTTGATGGAGTTGATGGGGTTGATGGAGTTGATGGGGTTGATGGAGTTGACGGCGTGTAATCATCGTACGTGTAGGATGGCGTTCTCGTCGGCGTTACTGTCGTGGTATTCGTCGTATCATCGACATTTTCGTCATCTGCTTCCGGTGCCTGTGTCACAGTAAGCGTGTCTTCACTTACCTCATAAGCTTCGGAATAATAAATGATAACCGGTGTTCCGCCATCGACATTGTCATATAATGCCTGTGCCACTGCAGTCGGAAGTGCAACAGATCCTGTCGTCGATCCTGCAGTCAGATACAGGTTTCCGCCGAAACTGCTTCTCCAGGAAGCATCGTAGAAACCAATCTCTCCATTGAACGGAATCCAGGAATCCACATCTCTTTCCCAGGAATAGCTGCCGTCTGCCTGAAGCTCTCCGTGCAGTTTTTTCTGGCTTTCTTTTGCTGCGGTTGTGTAGATACCCGGCTTCGTGTAGCTGCTCTGCTCCATCAGACCGGTTACACAGTCACCGTCGACAACCAGATTTCCATCTTTGTAGAGCCAGATATGCTGACGGCTGGCATCAACCTCAACATACGTCTTGCCGAATCCGTTGTTCTCTGTGGAAGCAGCAAACTCTCTCTGCGCATACTGCGGCTCTCTTGCATCTGCTGCGTGAGCATCTACTTCTTCTGCGATCTTTGCAATCTCCTGCTCCTGATCCACTTTCCATCCGTAGCCTTCCTGGCTGATGGTCACGCGCCTTCGATACCGGTTGCCGGGAAGGTGTGATCCTTGCCATCGGTATCAATCGCTGCCGCAAGATTTGCCACATATTCTTTTACTCTTTCATTCCACTGGTTTTCATCTTTGGAATAATTTCCATCCGCATCGACTGCCAGCCAGTCTTTCATGGTATTTCCGTCAAGAACCTGTGTTGTTCCATCCGGCATACTGTATGTGATGCTTGCGCGTACCAGTTCATTTAACTGATCCTTCTGTGCATTCAGTGTTTCGTCATCTGCTGTTACCAAGGTTCCGTCGTAAACGCCTGCTTTTTCAAGATCCACTTCGGTATCCGCATTGATCAGCGCGTTTTCGATGCACTGTTTTGCAAGGGTAAGATCCATTCCCTCACCCATAACAGCATCCACAATCTCAAACTCATTGTTCTGGAAGGTGATGTAGGCGCTGGCCGGTGCATTCTCACCGTCTGCGGACTGGAATTCGTCAAATCCATCAATCACCGCATCCAGTTTTTCCTGACTGTACTGCATGGTGACCTGGGAATCTTTCTCTTTTCCGCCATTTCCCAGGAACCAGAGGAAACTGTTCTGTTTCTTTAACACGCTCTCCACGCTGCCGTCTCCGGCGTAGGTGTAGTCGATGTCTTTTCCGCTGACACTCTTCGTATCATTGTCTTTGAATTTTACATTTAAGGTATAGTTTGCAGCCTGCTCTTTGATTTTCGTTTCTGCCTCTTTGGCCGTCATATCTGAGCAGTCTACTCCGTTGATGGTTGTTCCGTTGAAAAAATAATTCTGGTAATGGAACATTTTGCTTCCATAGAAAAAGCCTCCCACAGCAATAACAGCAACGGCTGCAACGGCGATAACCGCACCGCCTTTTCCCTTTTTCTTCTGCGGTTTTGCGCCATGCGGAATGTACTCTTCGTCGTCATCCTCATAATCGTCGTAGTCATCATCCTCATCGTCTATTTCCGGCATTGGGATATGGCCTACCGTGTCGCTGACGAGGCGCTCCATTGCGGCTTCCACCTGATCACCAAGCACTTCTTTCTCCGAACCCTTGGTCTCTGTCTTCTCTTCTCCCAGCAGATCATCCTCATCTGCGAATGGATCGTTGATGATCAGATCATCATCCACCATCACTTCTTCCGGTTCCGATTCTGTTTTTGTCTCCGCCGGCGTCTCTTCGATTTCTTCTTCCTCTTCTGTAAATTCCGGAATCTCGATGTCCTGCGTCACAGGCTCCACTTTGGTCTGCTTCATTTTCTGCTTCGCTTCTTCGTCTTTTGCACGCTCAGTTGCCTCAAGGACACTTCGCAGATTACTTAAATTTGCAGTCTCATCCGGGATGTGATCTTCGCTTTTTGTTTCTTTGCTTTCAAATTCAATGGAGTCTTCGATGTCTGCCAGTTCTTCCTGGAATGTTTCACCGCTCTCCTTTTCCGCCAGGTCACGGTCAATCTCTTTTTGCAGGGCAGCCCAAAGTTTACCGTCCTTTAAATCATCATCTTCAAACTTCATATTTTTGCTCCTCATAGTTCTGTGTCTGCACTTTACTTACTTCTCTTCTTTTTTCCTTAAAAATGCCCCTATAGATTTCTTCTTTCGTCCAAGGGCACATACACTGTTAAGTATATCATAAAATCCGACAAAAAAGCAAAAAATTTGGTTTTGGCAAATTTCTCACTTTTTTTCGTAAATCACCTATGGAATTCGTAAAAAAATACCTTCTGCAGCGCTTCTCCGAGGAAAATTCCAAGGGCAATTGCGCCTGCCGCGGTCGCTGTCTCTAAAAGATACGTTCCAACCATGTTTTCCGGCCCCATAACGATCGAGTAGACGATGCGGTACATACCGGCTCCCGGCACCATCGGAAGAATGCCCGGGATCACGAAAAGGATCACCGGCGCTTTGAAATGACGCGCCATTGCCTGGGAAACCAGGGCGACGGCAACGGCGGCAAGAAGTTCTTCATCAGAATGCCGTCGTTGAATACTTCCACGATCAGATAGACCGCCCAGCCGATCATACCGACACCGGCCGTGTAGCATTCCAGCTTTTTTGGTGCGTTCAACAGTCTTGAAAATCCCCAGATTGCAACCCAGGCTCCAAGGGATTTCAGGATGATTTCACCTGCTATTCTCATATTTTTGCTTTAACCTCATCTTTTTTCTGTATCGGTTTTCTCTACCGCACCAGTGGACGGAGCAGCAGCATGCCAAGTCCCACGCCGATTGCGATGGCCGCAGCGGTTACAAACGCCTCAAGCATCCGTGCCGCACCGGAAATGTAGTCGCCGTGCAGGGTATCATACACCGCATTCGTGATCGCCACACCCGGTACGAGGGGCATGATCGATGCAATGATAATGACGTTCAGATCCATGGTCCCCGGCAGGTAATGAACACAGAGAATCGATGTGACCGCCAGCAAAAATGACCCGATACAGTTCACAAGAAACGACTGCATCCCGGCTTTTTTTCCTCCGTAAACACCGATTCCTGATATAAAACCTGCAAGTGCAGATGCCAGCACTTCGTAGAACCCGGCTCCGAACATGATTGCAAAGCCTGCGGTCGTCGCCATCATCGCGAGCAGATTTTTTTAATTTCCGACTTAGCACGATAGATATCCCGCACCCGGTGGAACAGCGCATCCAGGTCGATATTTCCTTCGCAGAATCGCGGGAAAGCTGATTGACCGCATGGATCCGGTTCAGATCCGTTGCACGGCTCTCTACGCTGCGCATAACAGTCATGGAATCCATCGCCGGGTCGTCGAGCGTTACCACAAAGCCGGTCGTCAGCGCCAGTACATCCGCAGTTTTCAGGCCGGACATGCGCAGCATCCGCAGCATGGTATCCTCCACCCGCCACGTCTCCGCCCCGCTTTCCAGCAGGATTTCTCCCGCCATGACTGCGGTGTCCAGCAGCAGTTTATAGTCCATAGTTTTTGTCCTCTCAAATGTAACTCATATTTCACACATGCCAAACGATTGTACCATGAAGCAGTGTTCACTTTCAAGTTAATTCTATACAAATTCGGCGATATCCGGGCGTTGGGATGTTCCGATGTTCACCCGCGCCATTCACAAATCTTTTCAAAGTTTCTTCAAACTCCATTCACACTTTCCTCACATATGACAACTATACTAAACGTATCAAAACAAAGGGACAACAAATCATCTTCCTCTATCTTTCAACCGTTGTCCCAACCTAATATTCTTTCCAATTTATATAGATTTTTCTTTTTCATAATGCCGGTGTTTCTGCCAGAAGAAATACCGGCCCTCCTTTTTTTTATCCCCCAAAAAGAAGTGCCGACATCCCGTCTATGTACTATTCTTCAAATTTTACAACCAATGTCTTGTCCCCGACCGTCTCGGACAGCATTCCGGTAATCAATGTTTTCGCCTGTTCCTGTGCCATCGTTTCCAGGTCATCCATTTCTTTCGTCTGCTGCTCTACATCCTCCTTCGCACTCGCGATTGCATCCATCGCATCTTCCTTCCGCTCCCAGTTCAGAAGCGCTGCCTTCTCATCGTAATACTGGATGGAATCATTGTCGATGGAAATATCAAAAATCTCCACTGCCGGAAGTGTAACTGTTACTTCTGAATCCGTCACCTCCGTATTCGCCTTCGCGAGATTCACGCCCGCACGTACCTCTGCACGGTATGTCATATTAAACGCCTTCTGCGTCAGAAACGGAATCGACCCGTCCGAGTAATGAATCAGCCGTTATAAATCATCTTCGCCGACGTCAGCTCCCCCGCCGCCTCCAGCTTACTGTCAATAAACGTCCCCGTAATCTCCGGCTCCCGGTCCCGCCGCAGCGACTGCGTCAGATAAACAACCATTCCAGCAAGGATTACTACGATCAGAAGATAAATGACAGCTTTTACCGTGCCGCGGCTTCCATTTTTTTCTCTGCTCACGTTACACCCACTCCCTTCTCATGTTTCATTTTTCATTATTTTTGAATATGTTCTGTGGCTCTATTGTACCTTATTTACACCATAAAAAACAGTCCTGCTTTACAAAAATATCTTAAAATTCTGTAAATCCTGTTCTGTTAGACTTTTCTTTTAAATAATACGAAAAAAGAGTGAAGATTTTGTATCTTCACTCTTTTCTAATACAGGGGATGAGAGAATCGAACTCCCACCAAAGGTTTTGGAGACCCCTATCATACCATTTGACCAATCCCCTACGCTAGATATACCTTCAAAACCGCATACACTTAACATCTATACATCATACCATACTTTCTTTCCGAACACAACCATTTTCTGCAAAACTTTTGTTTTGCATTTCAGGTCAAGCCCTCGACCGATTAGTAACAGTCAGCTCCATGCCTTACGGCACTTCCACCTCTGCCCTATCTACCTCGTCGTCTTCAAGGGGTCTTACTTCTTTCGAATGGGATATCTCATCTTGAGGGGGGCTTCACGCTTAGATGCCTTCAGCGTTTATCCCTTCCCGACTTGGCTACCCGGCCGT